>Ga0209816_1000097_pt1 | contig 67504 bp, 87 predicted proteins | sample CoawatmetaG01DNA_FD_187509 | JGI IMG/M metagenome (GOLD analysis project Ga0209816, IMG submission 187509) | Marine microbial communities from the West Antarctic Peninsula - Coastal water metaG017-DNA (SPAdes) (version 2) | ecosystem: Environmental > Aquatic > Marine > Coastal ...
CTAGAGTACAAAAGGTATGAAAATCAGCATGCTGAGATTTATACAACAGAATCATCTGACAGAGCTTTTGAAGAAGAAGTAATGTTAAGTGGTTTTGCTAACGCAGATGTAAAAGCAGAAGGTCAAGGAATTGCGTACGACGACGCGCAAGAAACTTACACTGCTAGATACACAATGGAAACGATTGCGCTAGCTTTCGCTATCACTGAAGAAGCTATAGAGGACAACCTTTATGACAGACTTTCTTCTAGATACACAAAAGCACTAGCAAGATCTATGTCTAACGCTAAAGAAGTTAAAGGCGCGGCAGTTTTAAATAATGGTTTACCCGGCGTAGCCGCGGCATCTGCATTTAGAACTGGTGATGGTGTTAACTTACTTTCGCTATTACACCCAACTATCGCGGGTACTGTAGCGAATACACTTGGCACACAAGCTGACTTAAACGAAACTTCATTAGAACAAGCGCTAATCGACGTAGCTGCTATGACTGATGAAAGAGGTTTAAGAATAGCTGCTAAAGCGGTTAAGATGATCATTCCATCAGCTAACCAGTTCAACGCTGAGAGACTTATGAAGTCTCAAGGTAGAACTCAGACTGCTGATAATGATATCAATGCAATCAACTCAATGGGAATGGTTCCTCAAGGTTACAGAGTGAACAATTTCCTAACTGACGCTGATTCTTGGTACTTGATCACAGACGTTCCAAATGGTATGAAAATGTTCTCAAGAACTCCGTTGACTACGTCAATGGAAGGGGACTTTGATACTGGTAACGTTAGATACAAAGCTAGAGAAAGATACGCTTTCGGCGCATCTGACTATAGAGGTATCTTCGGTTGCGAAGGTGCGTAAGCATAACTAAATAATTTTGTGGCGGGACATAGTTCCGCCACATTTAAATAAGAAAGTGATAATATGAAAAAAACTCTCATCAACATCTGGGCCTACAATTACCATGCTAAATTTAATGTTGAGCATGATAAAGATACAGCTAAAAGCGTTGAAGATGCAATACTTGACAAACTAGGAGAAAAGAGTATAGTTTGGGAATATCTCGGAGATAGTTATCATCCGGGAATAAATAGAATAACTTATGAAGAGGTTATCGATGATACAAGACCTATACAAAGCAAAAAGGTCCTTGGAGTTGAAGTGGGAACAAGAGCATATTAGTGAAGATAGATATACTCTTGAAATGGTCAGAATTGATGACAAAGTTAGAGAAGTCATTACTGAGATCAAGCTTGAAGAAGCTAGAATTGCTCACTTACAGAACAACGTAGAAGGTTCTGCTCCACAAGTTTCTGTAGCTACTTAGACAAAAGCTACATCGCTGAAATGCACAAATACCTTAGGATCTCTTGCACTCTATTCAAAAGTAGTATACAAATTAATCACTATACATAAATAATACAATTAAATGTAGACGCGTATAGTCGACAACCCCTAGGGACTACATTTAAATATTCTAGGAGGAATATTAATATGGCAAATACTACATTTAACGGACCGGTTAGATCCTTACACGGATTTGAAATGGCAACTAAAAACGCTACAACAGGAACAGTTACAACTAGATACAGTTCAGGTATGCCTGACTTAACTGGTTTGTTGATTGCAGACACAGCGACAGCAGCTAACATCACTATCGCAGATGGTATTATAGCAACTGTTAACTATACTGGAGCAGCAGCGTGTGCATGTGCATTACCTGTAGCAACTTCAGGAGCAATCGCTGTTTATGTTCAATCTAAAGATACAGCAGGCGGAACTGCAACATTAACTTTTAATGCTAATGGTACAGATACTTGGCAACTTATTTCTTTAATAGAATCAAGAGCATCAGCAGAAGTAACTTTTGATAAGTCAGTAGCGGGTGAAGGACAACTAGTTTTCACTCCTGCTAACGCAGCTACAAATCTTTTAACAACAGGAAGTATGATTGCTTTCCAATGTTTTGAAGATGGAGTTTGGACTATCTCTAGTAGATTAGGTGGAGCAGCGGCAGCAACTACTGGTGCTTTCGCATTTGCAGCGTAATAACTAATTAGTGTGGGGTTTCGGCCCCACATAAACAAAATTTAAGGAGAAAAATATGTCGTCAATATCATCAAAAGTAAAACAATCGGTTGTGTTAGCAGCAGACGGACAAGTGCAATCACTCGTAGCCGGTTCAGCAGCCAATATTACTAAAGCAAATATTATGACCATATATGGTCAAGCTTCTGCAGCGGATGCTGAAATTAAACTTTATAATGAAATAGGTGATGCTAAAACAGCATCTGCATTAATTTTTCATGGTAAGTTTGGAACAGCAGCTAATGAAATTATGGAATTTAATTTACCAGGAGCAGGTATTTATGCTAACACTGGAATATATGCAGATGTAACTAACTGTGATTTCTTTTATATTATAGGAACATTTTAAAGGAGTATTAAATGTCTAATACAACTTCAGGTAATTATCAATTTGATCAAGACTTTTCAATTGATGAAATTATTTCTGATGCTTACGACCGTTTAGGTTTAGTAGGTACTTCAGGTCATCAACTAAGAACTGCAAGAAGATCATTAAATATTCTTTTACAAGAATGGGGAAATAGAGGAGTTCATTTTTGGGAAGTTGGAAATGCTAATGTTAATTTAATAGTAGGTTCATCTACAAATGTAGATGCAACTGCAGAAGGTTCTGGAACTTATACTTTTTACAGGAATCCATCTGATGTTCCAGCAGGAGGAGCTAATCCACCACAAGCTACAACTGTACCTGTTGCAAATATTTATGGTATTACAGATATTTTAAATTGTACGTACAGACAAAATTACAATACCACAAACCAATCAGATACAGGGTTAACTAAAGTTGCAAGAGATTCTTATGCAGCAACAGCAAACAAAGCATCCCTTGGAACACCTTCACAGTTTTGGGTTCAAAGATTTATTGATAAAGTCACTATCACTGTTTACCCTTTACCTAATTCAACAGCAGCAGGAAACTTTTTAAATGTTTACTATGTAAAAAGAATTCAAGATGTTGGAGCTTACACTAACGGATCAGATGCACCTTATAGATTTATGCCTTGTATGGTTTCAGGGTTGACTTATTATTTATCTATGAAGTTTGCACCACAACGAACACAAGAGATGAAACTGTTATATGAGGATGAATTTGCTAGAGCATTATCTGAAGATGGTTCTGCAGCTAGTACTTACATTACTCCTAAAGCATATTATCCGAACATATAATTATGGCTAGATTTGCAAAAGGTAGTAGAGCATTAGCAATCTCAGACAGGTCTGGGGCAGCGTTTCCTTATAGAGAAATGGTTAGAGAATGGAATGGAGCTTGGGTACATAACTCTGAGTTTGAAATTAAACAACCACAATTAGAACCACATCCTGTAGGAGCAGATCCGCAAGGATTATTACATGCAAGACCTGCAAGAGTTGAGTTTCCTGTTTTAGATATTTTACAAAATAATCCTTTTCAAACATACCAAGTAGGGTCAGCCGTTGTTAATGTTTTTTTATCAGGTAATGGTTATACAACAGGTAATATTAAAAGATTTAGAGGTTCTCCAACTACTGCAGGAGAATTTAATATACCACTAGGTGTAGGAGGTATAACAGGATCTACGATTGCAAAAGCTGCTGGATACACTATAACCGTAGGTAAATTTATTAATGGTGCCACAAATACAGATGGGTCTAACGGAACAGATTGGTTTTATTTTAGCGCTGATACAAATGCAACAAGTGTTGTAAACGGAGGGGGAGGTTTTCCAGTCTCAGTTGGACCGGTAACTTTAGAAGCATAATGGCAGGATTAACTTACGCAACATTAACAACAGCAATTCAAGATTATACAGAGGTAGGAACTAATGTATTTACTTCTACTATAACTGATCAATTTATAATGAATGCGGAATACAGAATTGGATATGATATTCCAATAGATGCAGATAGATTTCAATCTCAAGCACAATTAGCTGCAGATAATAATAGTATAAATGTTCCGGCTGAATGTTTATTTGTTAGAGCATTACAAGTTTTTCCTTCAACAACATCTACCACGGTTCAAGGTTCGTATTTAGAGAGACGTGACCAGACTTTTATGCAAGAGTATGTAGGTGAATTAACCGGGGATGTTGGAGCAGGAACGGGTCAAGATACTACAGGACTTCCTAAATACTACTCTATGTTTGGCGGAGCAACTGGTACAGGGGCCACTACTTCAGGGGCTGTTTACTTAGCGCCTACACCTGATCAAAATTATCTTTATATTATGCATTGGAACAAGCTCCCACAAGCACTTTCAGGTAGTAATACAACAACTTATATCAGCCAATATTTTCCTCAAGGACTGCTATATGCATGTTTAGTAGAGGCTTATGGTTTCTTAAAAGGCCCACAAGATCTGTTGACATTGTATGAGAAAAAATATAAACAAGAGTTAGAAAAGTTTGCAGCATTGCAAATTGGAAGAAGAAGAAGAGACGATTACACGGATGGTACAGTAAGAATACCTATCGAGTCACCGCCTCAATAATTAGGAGATAAAAATTATGGCAATAACATCAGCAATATGTAACAGTTTTAAAACACAGATTTTAACAGCAGTCCACAATTTTACAAACGGAGCTAATACTTTTAGATTAGCATTGTACACAAGTAGTGCTACATTAAATAAATCAACTACAGTTTATATAACAGCTAACGAAGTAGCTAACGGAAATGGTTACACTACTAAAGGTGCAGCGTTAACAAATGTAACACCGGCTTTATCTGGTGACACAGCTTGTTGTGATTTTTCAGATGTATCTTTTACATCTGCTTCATTCACAGCTAGAGGTTGTTTAATTTTTAATGATACAGCAACTAATGATCCTGCAGTTTGTGCAGTAGATTTTGGTGGAGACAAAACTGTATCAAGTGGAACATTTACAATTCAATTTCCAGCAGCAGACGCAAGTAACGCAATAGTTCGAATAGCATAGGGGTAAATCCTTATGGCTAATACTTGGAACCAAGCCGGTACAACCTGGGGTTCAAATCAATGGGGTGAACAAGGCCCTACCATAGTTACTTTAACCGGACTTTCAGCAACAACTAATGTTGGATCACTAGTTACAGAAGTATCACATATTTTAACAGGACAATCAGCAACTTCATCGGTTGGTTCAATATCTCCAATAGCGATGACTATCGGTTTAACAGGACAGTCTGCAACATCTAGTGTTGGATCTGTAATTGTAGGAAGAGCTTTTGTTTTAAATGCACCAGCTGCGGCAACAACAAGTGTTGGATCTCTTACAGTCAATAGTACTAAGATACATGACATACAGGGTCTACAGGCAATTTCATCAGTTGGTTCAATAGCACCTGCAGATGTAATCGGAATAACAGGTTTATCAGCAACTTCATCAGTTGGTTCAATAGCACCTACAGCAATGTCTGTTGGTTTAACAGGACTACAAGCAACATCAGGTGTCGGGTCAATAGCACCTGCAGATGTAATGGGTTTAATAGGGGTTCAAGCAGCAACGTCTGTTGGTTCAATTGTTCCCGCAATAGGAGTTCCGTTAACAGCGCCAAGTGCCTTAACAAGTTCCGTTGGAGCAATAGCACCCATAGAAATGACTATTGGATTGGTGGGTCAAGAAGCTACAATTACATTAGGGGGTGATGGTATTATATTAAGGTATTATCAAAAACTAAATCCAAATACCAGTGCATCATATACAAATGAAACACCTAGAACTAGTGCTTCTTATACGGATAAAACACCTAGAACTAGCGCTTCTTATACGGACTTAAACGCATAATCATGTTTGACTTAAAAATAAATAAACTATATAACAAAAGTAATTAGGAGAATAAATAATGGCATCAACATTTACGGATCTCGGTATAGAGTTAATGGCTACTGGCGAAAATGCCGGTACTTGGGGAACAAAAACTAACGCAAACTTAAACCTAATTGAACAATTAGCAGGGGGTTTTTTAAGCGTTTCTATTGCAGGTGGTGCAGGTACTCAAGCTTTAACTGTAGCGGATGGTGCACTAACAGGTACTGCTCAAAATAGAGTTATAGAATTTACAGGAACTATATCTGGAAACAGAATCATAACTTTTCCTTTACTTACAGAGAATTTTTACATAATTAAAAACAGCACATCAGGTGCTCACACAGTACAATTAAAAGCTGTATCTGGTTCAGGGGCCACGGTTACTTTTTCAACAACAGAAAAAGGATATAAAATTATTTATCTTGATGGTGTTGCAACTAACACCGGTGTCTATGACATTACTTCTGATTTAAACATAGATGATCTTACTGTAAATAATTTAATAGTTAAGGAATCACTTGACGTAAACGGCACAATAAAATTAGATGGTAATTATCCTGTTGCTTCAAATAACGTAGCTTTAGGAAAAGATGCTTTAGATAGCGGTTCTTTATCAGGAACACAAAATACTGCTGTAGGTGAATTATCTATGACTTCAAACACATCTGGTGGGGGAAACTCAGCTTATGGTTATACGTCTTTATGTGTTAATACCACAGGTAGTTCTAATACTGCAATAGGAGTAAGTTCTTTACTTGCCAACGAAACAGCATCTCATAACACAGCAGTTGGTAGAACTTCTTTAAGAAAAAATACAACAGGTGGTAATAATACTGCTGTAGGAAGTAACGCTTCTGCTTGTAATACAACAGCATCAAACAACACATCAGTTGGTTTTGATGCTTTATGTGCTAACACAACAGGTACAGAAAATGTTGCAGTTGGTACTTCTGCTTTAAAAGCTAACACAACAGGATTTAATAATTCTGCTTTTGGTAGATGTGCAATGATTGCTAATACTGGAGGTGATAAAAATACTTCAATAGGAATGTCAACATTACGTTGCAATCTTACTGCAAATAGCAACACAGCTGTTGGTTATACAGCGTTATTAAAAAATGTAGCATCAAACAATACAGCAGTAGGTGAGGGTGCATTAATATGCAACACATCAGGTACTAATGGTGTAGCAGTGGGTTGTGGTGCTTTAAAAACTAACACAACAGGTTCTTGCAATATAGCTTTAGGTGTTAGTGCTTTAAATAATAACGTAAGTGGAAATTGTAACGTAGCTGTTGGTAATCTTGCTTTATCAAATCAACTAGCTGGAAATGCTACTGCCGTAGGTACTGCAGCTTTACGTTTAAATACATCAGGTACAAACAACACAGCAGTAGGTTACTTGGCTTTATGTTGTAATACGTCAGGTAGTAATAATATCGCAATAGGTGGGAATACTTTAATGAGAAATGCAACAACAACTAGAAATGTTGCTGTGGGTGGCAGTGTTTTAGCTTGTAATGTAGGTTCTTGTAATACTGGTGTTGGACATAGTGCTTTAACTGCAAATTCGAGTGGAGATCTCAATGTTGCTATTGGTGCTTGTGCTTTAGACGCAAATACTACAGCAGACAATAATACAGCAGTAGGTACATTATCTTTATCGGCTAACACAACAGGTGAAAAACTTGTTGCAATAGGTGCTTTAGCTTTAGATGCTAACACAACAGCTGATGATAATACAGCAGTAGGTTTTTGTTCTTTATCAACTAACACAACAGGTTGTAGAAATGTTGCTATGGGTTGTGGTTCATTAAAAACTAACTTAACAGGTGATAGAAATACAGCAGTTGGACATATAGCTATGGAAGGAAATACATCAGCTGATAATAACACAGCTGTTGGATATGCAACTTTAAATGTAAACTCAACAGGTAATCAAAACACAGCAGTTGGTGTTAGTGCTTTAACAGCTAACACAACAGCAAATAACAGTACAGCAGTTGGATTTTCAGCTTTATGTACTAACATAACAGGTGCTGATAACGTAGCAGTAGGTGCTTGTGCTTTATTTAAAAACATAGGTCAAAGGAATGTAGCAGTAGGTATGTCTGCTGCAATATGTAATACCACTGGTCAACAAAACGTAGCGCTTGGATATTTTACATTAGATGAAAATACGACAGGTGGTTGTAACATAGGCATCGGCGGTGGATTGGGTCGTAACTCTACAGGTTCTGGTAATATTGGAATTGGTTCTAGTTCTTTAACAAATAATACTACTTGTAGCGATAACGTAGCAATAGGAAGATCAGCGGCACAAGAAACTAGTAGTGCTGATGGTATCGTAGCACTAGGTGCATTCGCATTATGTAAAAATACAAGTGGAGATAATAATACAGCTATAGGTTTTTGTACTTTAGAATGTAACACATCAGGTGCAAATAATGTAGCTTTAGGCGTTAAAGCTTTAGCAGCTAATACAACAGCAAATAACAATGTAGCAGTAGGTATGTGTGCATTAATAGCCAATACAACTGGTGCAATTAATACATCTGTAGGTGCTTGTTCTTTGTGTCACAACACAACAGGAACAAGAAACACAGCAGTAGGTTTTTGTGCTTTGCATGAAAACACAAATAACGATAACACAGCATTCGGTTCAAGTTCTTTAAGGGATAATACATCAGGAACTAGAAATGTAGCTATAGGACCAAATGCTATGAGAAATGCAACAACAGCTGATTGTAATACAGCAATAGGTGTTTCTGCTATGCAAAATTCATCTACAGGAAATGATAATGTTGGTATAGGAAATGGTGCATTACAAAGTAATGGCACAGGTTGCAGAAATACAGCAGTTGGTTCTTTAGCTGGAGATGCCATTACAACAGGACATGAAAATACAGCAGTTGGTCATAAAGCTTTAACATCTGCCACAACATCATGTGGTAATGTAGCAGTTGGTATGTGTTCTTTACATAATCATACTACAGGTGGTGATAACAATGCTATAGGAATGTGTTCTCAGTTCACTACTAGTACAGGTGCTGCTAATAATTCCATGGGTCATAAATCAATGGAACTTAATACTACAGGTAATTCTAATGTAGCAATAGGTGAACAATCACTTCGTAGAAATACAACAGCATGTAATAATACAGCATTAGGTTCGGAAGCTTTATGTGCTAACACAACAGGAACAGAAAATATAGCAGTAGGTCGTAAAGCTTTAAAAGCAAACACAACAGGTGGTGCTAATACAGCAGTTGGTCTTAATGCTTTATTAGATGCTACAACAGCTGGTAATAATACAGCAGTAGGAGTTGAAGCTTTACAAAATGTTACTACAGGAACAGGTTCAAATGTAGGAGTTGGTCGTAGTGCAGGTGAAGGTATCACAACAGGTTGTTTTAATACAATGATTGGTTTTAGAGCTGGAAGTTCAACTACTACAGTAGAGGGTAATACTTTTATTGGAAAGAGCGCAGGTTGTAATGCAGTTAGTGGAAATAGTAATCTTGCTCTTGGAATTAACTCTGGAATAGATGCAGTTAAAAATATTACAGGAAGTGATACTCATCAAATTGTAATTGGTAATAATTCTTCTACTAACGCATTTATTAAAATAGATTGGACAGTAACGTCTGATTTAAGAGATAAAACAGAAATTGAAGATGTCCCTCATGGATTAGATTTTGTTAATAAAATAACACCAATTAAATACAAATTTAAAAAATCAAGAGAAGATGATACTCCACATGGAACTAAAAAATATGGATTTAAAGCACAAGAAATATTAGCTTTAGAAGGTGATAATCCTGTTATTATAGATAACCATGATTTAGAAAATTTAAAAATAACTGGGGGTCATTTAATTCCAATATTAGTTAATGCAATCAAAGAACTTAAAGCAGAAATAGAATTACTAAAAAACAAATAAAGAAAGAGGATAAAATGTTGAATACGTATGTCGTAGAAGGCGGAGTAGGTAAGTGTGCTACATTTAGTGCATTAATTCCTAAGTTAAAAGAAAAAGGAGATGTGCAAATATACACACCTTACATAGGTTGTTTTGCCAGTAATCCAGATGTTAGGTTAGTATTAGAGCAAACTTTACATTTAACAGATCCAAGGATCATGGCATCGAACAATATTTTTTATTGCGAGCCTTACAAATCTAATTTTCAATTTGGTAAACAACATATTATTGAAAGCTACTGTGAACATCATGGTGTTGACTATGATAAATCAATGACAGCTAAACTGTATACAGAACATTATAAAGTGGCTGTTACTAAATGGTTAGCTGATAATGAGATTGGTAAATACATAATGATTCAATTCTCTGGTGGCCAACCTCAAATGGGTTTTAATGCCAGTAACCAATACACAAATATTAATCCAAATAGAAACTATCAACCATACCTTGCTCAACAAGTAGTTAATATGTTGAGAGAAGAATATAAAGATACTACTATTATCAACTGTGTTTTACCTAATGAGCCACATTATAATGACACTATTAGATGTGATTTACACTGGACCCAGTTACATGAAATGTTAAAAGGATCTGAAGGGTTCGTTGCTATAGATAGTTGTCTACAACACTTCTCACCCTCAGCTAAAGCTTATGGGGTTGTTGTTTGGGGCAGTACTCGTTGGACACAATTTGGCTATTCACATAACAAAAACCTACAGTTTCACATGGGAAATGACTGGGATGAGGCTAAATATAATGATAGCGATCCTAGAAATAACATGGTAGAACCAAAAATAATTCTTGATGAATTTAAAAAACTTGATACAACTAAACCCGTTGCATGCGCAACAAAATAAGGAGAAAATATTATGAGTGAAGACGTAAAAACTGCAGAAGATATAGCACAAGATTACACAGCTATGGGACATTCAGTAACTTTAATTAATGAAGTTATTGCTGGAACGGATATGGAAGATGAATCAGCAACAGAAAAACAAGATTGTGTTGACAGAAATGTTGAACACCTAGAGCTTATGGTTGCTAAAGATTTTTGGACTGATGAGAGTATGACTGCTGCTAATTCTGCAATCACTGCTGGTAAATCATACAAAGCTTAGTATTAATCTCCTGTAGATAACAAATGTTGATATAACTAGAAATCTAGTATATTTTAAACTAGGGATTAATTTATGCTACAAAAACTAGGATTTTTACCAGGATTCAATAAACAAGTCACAGACACCGGAGCCGAAAGTCAATGGGTAGATGGTGAGAATGTACGTTTTAGATATGGTACACCGGAGAAGATAGGTGGTTGGCAACAACTAGGTACCAGTAAACTAACAGGTGCCGCTAGAAATTTACATCATTTTGTTAGCACAGCTTCTACTAAATACGCAGTAATAGGAACTAGTAATATTCTATATGTTTATTCAGGTAGTATTTTTTATGACATACATCCTTTAGTTAATCCTTCGGGAACAACTCTTTCAAACTGTTTTACTACTACTAACGGATCACCTACAGTTACTATAACTTTTCCAAGTGACCACAGTTTTATTGCAGGAAACATTATCCTGTTTAGTAATTTCTCTAGCGCTACTAATTCTAATTATACTGCTGCAGATTTTGATGGTAAGAAATACATGGTAACAGCAACCCCTACTTCAACTACAATTACAATTACTATGGCTACTAACGAAACAGGTAGTGGCGCTACTACTTCAGGTAGTGTTAAATTTTTTCAATACTATAGTGTTGGACCCGCAGAACAACTAGGTGCTTTTGGTTGGGGTATATCTTTATTCGGGGGTAATCTTTTAGGAACCTTACTTACAACGTTAAACGGATCATTATCAGATAATGCTTTTGGTACAGGAGGTTCGGGTACCGTGGTCACTTTAGCAAGTACAGCAGGTCTTCCTTCAACTGGAGTAAATTTTATTACTGTTGGAACAATAGGTAGTGTTCCTAATAGTGAAACCATTTCATACACCGGAATAGCCGGAAACAATCTTACCGGTATTACTAGAGGAGTTTTAAACACAACAAGACAAGCTTGGTCTTCTGGAAGTACTGTTACTAATACTTCTTCCTTTACAGGTTGGGGATCTCCCGCAGCTAATACAGACTCAGTAAATGATCCTGGTCTATGGTCCTTGGACAACTTAGGGTCTACCTTGATTGCATTAATTCACAACGGAGAATGTTTTAAATGGGATGGTGATGCAACTAATGCAACAAGTGTTAGAGCTGTTATTATTCCAAACGCACCAACCGCGTCGCGTGATATGTTAGTCTCTACTCCAGATCGTCACTTAGTATTTTTTGGAACAGAGAAAACAATTGGAGATAAAGATACTCAAGATGATATGTTTATAAGATTTTCGTCTCAAGAAAATATAGAAGATTATACACCTACAGCAACCAATAGTGCCGGTACACAAAGACTGGCCGCCGGATCACGGATCATGGGGGCTAAGCTTGGAAGAAATGCAATTTACATTTGGACCGACACCTCACTATTTACAATGAGATTTGTAGGTACTCCGTTTACCTTTGCTTACGAGCAAGTTGGAACCAACTGTGGTTTAATTGGAATGAACGCAGCTGTTGAAGTAGATGGTGCTGCTTACTGGATGTCCGATAATGGATTCTTTAGGTATACCGGTCAACTACAATCAATGGATTGCTTAGTCGAAGATTATGTTTTTGATGATATAAATACAGTATCTAATCAATTAATTTATTGTGGTATTAATAACTTGTTTGGCGAGATAACTTGGTTTTACTGTAGTGGTACTTCTAATGTAGTTAACAGATCAGTTACCTATAGCTATTTAGATTCAACAAAAAAACGTCCGATATGGTTTACTAATGCAAGTGCCTTATACCCGAGAACAACTTGGGTTGACTCTGCTGTATTTGGTTTACCTCATGCAACTAGATATGATGCAGGAGACGATGCGTCTTTTGATGTTATTGGAAACACTGAAGGAACTACAATTTATTTCCAACATGAAACAGGAGTTAATCAAGTAACTGCTTTCACGGGTCCTGTTCCTATACCGGCTAATATTATTTCTGGAGATTATGATATCACACAAAAAGTAGTTAAAGGTGCAGCTAGCAATTTAGCAGATCTTAGAGGAGACGGTGAAGCTATGATGAGAATTAGTAGAATAGTTCCTGACTTTATTAACCAAGCAGAAAATGTAATAGCTACATTATTTGTTAGAGATTACCCAAACAACACGGCAGCAAGTTCACCCTTAGGTCCGTTTACTTTAGCACCTACAACTACAAAAGTAGATACTCGTGCTAGAGGTAGAGCCATAGCTCTTTCTATTTCTAACACAGAAATAGATAGTACTTGGAAACTTGGTACTTTTAGATTAGATATACAATCTGGAGGAAGACGATAATGGCTAAAATTGTACAATCATTAACCAGAGCTAGTGATGAATATGATCAAGACATATCTCAATCTTTAGTTAGAGATTTAGATGCCGTATTAGAAAAATTAAATAGTACCTTTCAAGAAGAATTAAAACAGGAGATAGAAGCTAGAAGTTTCTTTTTAGATTAATGGCAGTAGTAAACCAATATAAATTTTATGGAGCGACAGTAACTTCAACAGCAATTCAGTATACTTTTGGATCAGATGCAAATACAATAATACCTGCTGTTAATGAGACCATTGTTATAAAATCTATTTTAGTTAGCTCAGCTGGAACACCTACTATTACTTTAACTAATAATGGTTTTCCTTTTATCAAAGCTGCATTAACTGCTAACACTATGACAGAATTATTGACTCAGCCTTTAATTGTAGAAGGAGGCACTTACTTTAGATTTACAGTCAGCACAACAGATTCCACAACAATAGGTATTAGCTTTTTAAACATACTAAAAGAGGTAACAACATAATGAACGATACACCAATACTACAGGCTAAGGTAGAGACTACTTATAGACACAAGGAAACAGGAGAGCTTTTTAAGGAGAGAAAAGACTGGGAAGTTAAAGGTTTTAAACAAGAAGAAATGGCACAAGATGTAAATGTTATTATGCCATCTCTTGATTTATTAGGAAAAACAAAGTAAACTATACAAATCATGGGAATAGAAGATATACAAATTTCAGAAGAGCTAGAAACTAACGCACCGTCTATTAGGTATAGAGGAGACGAAGGTCCTAAATCACCTCAAGAAGAACAGCAAATGATGGCTGCTGAAATATGGGAACAAATGGAACCAGAACAAAAAGAACAGTTTCAAAGTTTTGAAGCTTTTTTTGAAAGTGGAATCTGGAAACAAATTATACAACAGATGCAAGCAGACCAAACACCAGAAATGTCTATGAACGAAAATGTTAACATGGCCGAATCAATGCCAGGCGGTGGTATCGCTGATGTTGATATGAGAGAACAAGTTCAGATGAGAGCCAACGGTGGTCTGATGGGTCTATACAACAGAGGTAGATAGTCATGGCTAAAGTAGCTATTCAAGGTGGAGTAAAAAACTATCTTGGCGATCAAAAAACTGTAGGTAAGGTGCCCATTAAATGGAAGTCGGGACCCGATCATCCTGAAACAGAACTAGCTTATATTACAAAAGCAGAAAAAGATTTACTTCTTAAAAAAGATTTACACAATTCACTAAATGGTAAACCTAACAGAGGACCATCCGGTGTAATGAGTTTAAATGGTTGGGGTGATAAAAACTCTGATGGTAGTTCTGACACAAGTGGTGGAAATGCTGGTGCAGAGGGTGGTCAAGGAAGTGGAAATTCTAGAGATAGCTATGATAGCGGAAATGATAGAGGTGCAGAACAAAGGGCATCTGCAGCTAGACAAGCAGCGCAAGCAAAAGCTAAAAGAAATAATGAAGCTGCAACAAAAAAAGCAGCAAAAGATTTAGCAGACAGACAAGCTAAAAAAGCTAAAAAAGATAAGGAAGATAAAGCTAAAAGAGATAAAATAGCTCAAGAAAAAGAAATCCAAAAAATGTTGGATTTAAAAAAGAAAGCTGAAGAGAAAAAAAAAATAGATGATGCATTAAAAGCTGAATCAATTTATAAATATAAAAAAAATCCTATATTTGATTTTATTCCATATAAAAAACCATTAGATTTTTTAAGTGAGAAATTTATAAGTCAAGGTTCTTTAAAGAATAGGATGGATTATATTAATTCATTACCTCCTCAACAAAAAAGAGCTATGATAGAGAAGTTGGGCTTAGCAAACGATGAAGAGTATGACGAACTAGACGAAAAATCTTTAAAAGAATCTGGTTTAGATTATTTTAATTTACAGGATGCTTTTTCAACATTTAATGATGATGATCTATCAAGTATTTATGGCAAAGATATCCCTACTTTAAGTGGAGATCCAAAACAATACCAAGGACTGGGTAGTAATGATGCATTTAATCTTATTAACTATGACGGTAATTTTTTAAAAGAATACGGGCAAAATAATGTAGACACAGGAGACACAGGAGGTGAAAATAATCAAGAAATTTTTTCTCCTATTCCAAAACAAATAATGCCTGTTGAAAAAAAAATTGACTACAGATTTGGTGACCCTAATTTAGGTAAAGCTGCAGACGTGACCAGAGAATCTTATGATTTTAATCAAGGTGGCGTAGTTCCAGAAATGAGTGGTGGAATTATGGGCACTAGAGCAAGAAGAGCTATGGGTGGAATCATGAACAGAGTCGATCAAAGACAAGGATATTTTTTAGGTAAGATAGTTAAAGGTATTAAAGGTGCAGTCAGTGGTGTTGCTGATGCAGCAGGAAAAGTTTTAAAAAGTGATGTAGGTAAGATGGCAATGTTAGCTGCAGGGGCTTATTACATGCCAGGTTATGGAATAAAAGCAACAGGTGGTTTTGGAAATATGTTTGCTGGTGCAGCTTCAGGCAGTCCTGGATTTTTTTCTAAAGCTGCAAGCGGTGTAATGGGATTAAAAGGTAAATATGATGAGTTAGGTACACTTGGAAAAATGGCTACGATGGGTGGTCTTGGTTTAGGTCTATCTATGATCCCTGGATTAAATAAAGCTAAACCAAACGAAACAAGTTTTAGTGACAGAGGTGGGAGTTTAAAAAATTCACAAGGACAAGAAGGACAAGAAGCTATTCAAAATGAAATTCAAGAAGCATATAAAAGTGGAGACCCACAAAGAATAGCGGAAGTTCAACAATACTATAATTATATGCTGCCTCCTTTAGACGCAGTTCAAGATTTAAATTTACCTAGTAAATTACCTTATACTAAATACGCTGCTAACGGTGGTAGAATAGGTAGAGCAGAAGGTGGATTAATGGACCTTGGTGGTATGGAAAAAGATTACAGAGCTGAAGGTGGTTTTGTACCCATTGGAGAGTATGAAAAAAAAGATGACGTACCTGCAAGATTAAGTGTTAATGAATTTGTGTTTACAGCAGACGCTGTAAGAGGTGCCGGTCAAGGGGACATTGACAAAGGTGCAGAAATAATGGAGAATATGATGGAAAATTTAGAAAATGGTGGTACAATATCAGAAGAGTCACAAGGAAATAATGGCGCTCAACAAATGTTTGAAACATCAGAGAGATTAGGAGAAGTATTATAATGGCAGTCACAGAAACAAGAAGTTTACCACCAAAATTTGTAGAAGATCTAGGTAAAGATTATGCAAAACAGTTAACTGGTTTAACTTCATTACCTCTTGATACAAAAAAATTCCAACCAATGGTTGCCGGTCAAGACCAAGCACAAAAAGATGCTTATTCAATGGCTACAACACAAGGTCAAGGTATAGGATCTTTTCAACCTTACTTACAACAAGCCGGAGCCTTTCAACAAGGAACTGGAACTTTTGCGGGTCAACCTACAAACATGATGGGTTCACAAGATTATTTACAAGCCGCTCAAGCACAGTCCACGGCTCAAGGAGCTTTGTCAGGACCTAATGCATACAAACAATTTATGTCTCCGTACCAACAAGATGTAATTAATGCAACTATGACTGATTACGACAAGCAAGCCGCAAAAGGAATGACAAGTATTGGTCAAAACGCAGCTATGTCTGGTAACTTAGGTGGCGGGCGTGAAGGTGTAATGAGAGCAGAATATAAAAATCAATCTGACATGAACAGAGCTTTACTACAAGGAAAAATGTTACAACAAGGTTTTGGTCAAGCTCAAGGACAAGCGAACACAGCGTTTGGACAACAAGGAAATTTATTTAGTAACCAACAAAACTTAATGCAGGGTGCAAATACTTTAGGAGCGGATCAACAAAGAATGGCTTCATTAGTACCAGGTTTATACGGACAAGATGTTCAAACATTACAAGGTGCTGGAACTAATCAACAACTACAATCACAAAATATTCTTGATCAACAAAGAGAAGCTAATAGAATGGCAGCCTACGAACCTTATGAGAGACTAAATTATATGGGTGCCGGTATGGGTAATGTTATGGGTAGTGCGATGGGTCAATATCAAACACAAGTTTCACCAAACAAATCTGCACTAGAAACAGCAATCGGTATAGGTTCTCTTGGTTATGGAATGACAAAGTAATGAATAATACGTTTCGTAGACCTATGTTTAGAAAAGGTGGCATGGCGGATAGCGGTGGCACTGGTATTACATCTGGCTTACAATCACCTAGACAAGGTTATCAAGGTACAGAAGATCCTAGAGATCAAAATGTTTATAAGTATGATCCAAGAACTGCGACTCCAGATCAAATGAGAGCTGAAGCAGAAAGACTTTATCCAGAAAAACCTAGAGACAACAAAGATTTATTTATTGATTTTGGTTTAGATTTAATTTCAAGACCAGCTTCGGGGGGATCTATTTTTGAAAACATTGGTGCCTCTGGTCAAACAGCTTATGACAGATATAGAGCTACAAACACAAAAAGAGATGAGAGATTAGATGACAAAAGATCTGATATGTTTACTTCATTAATTGAAGGTCAAGCAGACATATTAGGGTCAGAGACTGGTGGTAAAACATACAGAGATTTAGAAATATCTAAACAATTAGAATCAATCATTCCTAAAATATACGAGATAGAATCTAGAGTTGCAGACGGTACAGCAACTGACGATGATATAATGCAATTAGATATATTAAAAACTCAAAAAAATAACTACACTAAAAGCAATCCAGTAACAGAAGGTGCTATAAAAATATTTGTTAGTTCTCCATCGGGACAAAATTTATTTAATTCATTATCTGAAAAACTTTTAGATGAAGATCAAGAGGGTAAGTACACAGATGAGCAAGATGTACAATTATACATAGATACTATCGCACAAATTAAAAAAATCCTTGGTCAGTTCTCCAGTGGTGGTAGAGCAAGATATGCGAACGGTGAATTAGTTCAAGAACAGATTACAGAAACAGGGGCCATGGTTCCCGGACCAATGGGTGGACAGAACATGAATACTGATAACCCTATAAGTTACGATCAGTTAAGAGCAAGATTACCAAATGAAATTACAGATGATATTGTAGAGTTAATGACTAATAGTGCAGAAGCACTAGAAGACTTTGCTATGATTTCAGACCAATCACAAGTAGATCAATTTAATAAAAAATATAGCGTTAACTTAGTACTACCAGCGGAGGCGTAACATGGCTGAAACTGCCTACGAACGATTTCTCAAAGACCCTGATAAAGAAGAAGCAGTTAACGTTGATATTAAAAAACAACAACCTTTAGACTTAGATCAAGTTAAACTTAAAATACAAAACGAACTTAAATCACAATCGGCACCTAAAAAACCTGTGAAATGGTTAGCTATGCCTGACCCTAAAAGTGTTCTTGAAATGTATTATACATTTAACCCTACAAAAAGATTAGCAAATTCTATAGCCGGTATAGAGGGTGTACCTAAATTTTTAGCTGACAAAGAAGCAACAGAAGCGGGTGATCCTATGAAGCAATTAAAAAAAATTCCTGACGCAAAGGCTCCTAGTTTTAGAATTAACAACAAAGAAATTACACAAGAAAGAGATTACACCACCGGATTAGATGAGATAGCAAAAGGTATTAGTTCGGGTACATATGATTTACAAAACAGTTTAGGTTCATTATTATTTGCAGGTACAGACCTTGCAGCCAATACAGATTTTTTATCTAAATTTGAAAAAGTAATGGAAGAGAACGAACCTACTCGTCCTGAAACATGGAGAGGAGAAGTTACATCTTTACTTACACAATACGGTATACCAGGAGCAGGTATTGCTAAAATTGCAGGAAGGATACCTGCAGTTGTTAAAATGAAAAAAGCAGCTGATGCTGTTAAAGGTGGTAAACTTAGAAAAGTTAGTCAGGTAGCATCGAGAATGGTAGAAGGTGCCGGTATTGTAGGGGCTACAGATTTTTTAGCATCTAATCCAGGTAGAGAATCTTTTTTTGTAGAACCGGAGGACACTAAAAATTTAACGGGCAGGAAAAGAGCAGGTGCAGAATTTAGAAATAGAATTAAGTATGGAGCTGAAGGTGCATTAATTGGTGGCGGCTTTCCATTGGTTGGTAAATTTACACAACTTGGTTTTAAATATTTAGGAAAACCTTTGATGGTTAATAAATACGGAGTAGGTGTAGCACAATTAGGTGCAAAAGGAATTAATAAAACTGTGGTTAGACCTGTTGAATTATTATTTGGCAATAAACTTGTAGCTCCTTTGACAAAAGCAGGAGCAGAAACTTTACAAAAAGCAGGAAAATATACAGTAAGTAAAGTAGTAGCGCCATTATTAGCAAATGCTTTTGCGGGTACTTTTACAAAAAATAAATTTGTAACACAACTACCACCTTTTAAAGATTGGAGATTAAAATCGGTTACAGATCCAAGAAAAATAAACGTAGGTCTTAAAAGAGTGGATAATATATTATCATGGTTTAGGTCTTATGGAAAACAACCTAAAGATATCGAAGGTGTGAGTGAAGAAGTAACACTATATGTTAAAAGTAGAGCTAGAAAAATAGATAGAACTTATGAAGGTTTAGAAAAATCTGCATACAATTTAGCTAAACAATTTGAAGATCAATACAATAAAAACACTACCTCTCCTGCTATTCAAAGATATTATGCAGATGAAATTAAAGAGATAGCTAATAATATTTTAAAAGATGCGGATGCGGTAGTAAAAGGTCAAAGAAAAATAGAAGATCTACCACAAGAACTTCAAACATTAACAAAAGATTTAATTAATGATATTAAAAAAATTCAAACGGAATTTAAAAAAGTACTACCTAAAGGTAAAGATGCAGATGAATTAGCAAAAGATCTTGCTACTGTTGAAGTAGATAACGTTGGTAAATATTTAGTAAGATCATTCACAACATTTACAAATCCTGAAAAAGTTCCTCCACAAAAAATAATGGATGGAGCAGTTGATTATTTAGTTAACAATGTAATTACAAAAAATACAAACTTAAAAGAATCTGCCAGGAATTCTTTTCCAAAACTAAAACCAGAACAAGCTTACATAGAGTCTGCTAAAATGCACGCAGAAGATATATTAAGAACAGCTAAAGCTGAAGGTAAATCACCATTAACACAATTAAAAGATATAGGTACTCGTATATTACAAAACGATAAATTTAAATTTTTAAAAACTGGTGAAGAATTACCAGCTGCAATAAAAAATTTATTAGGCCCTGAAAGAAATTTAAAAGCCTCAGTCGCATTCACTACATCAGAAGCTATCGCATCAATGGCCAACAAAAGAGCAGCGGATTACATAGCAAGATCAGGTTTAAAAAATGGGTGGTTGTTCAATACTTTAGAAGATGCGACTAACGCAGGATTTGTTGGTGCACAACAAATTAAAAGCGTACCGAGACTTGGTATTATGAAATCAGGTTTATTAAACAAGTGGGCCTCACCTGAATATGTAGAAGGTTTTGCAGGTATAGGGGGTTCATTAGATAAACTTGTAGAGAATGCTTTCTATCGTTTTGCATTACAATTTAAAGTTGGTGTACAGATCGGTAAAACATTATACTCACCACAAACACAAGTTAGAAACGTGACTTCAGCTTCTTTCTTTTCTTTAATGAATGGACACATAGGTGGTAGAGCTAGCGTTACAGATGCTATGCAGATAGTTGCAAGAGATATATTTAAAGCAGGAGGTAATAAAATTGATGAAGTAGAATTTAATAACTACGTAGAAAAATTAGTTAGACTTGGTGTGTGGGATGAAAACGTGGTAGCTGCAGAAATGAAATCTGTGCTACAAGATTTAAAAAGTAACGCAATAAATACTACTGATAAATTATTTGATAGGTTAATGAAAATGACACCTACAGATAAAGTTGCAAGACTATACGCAGGGGGTGATAACTTATGGAAAGGTTATGGTTTTGAATTTGGTAAATCACAATTGTCTCAAGCATTAAAAAATTTAGATGAGGTTAAAGAATGGTTTAGATACATGGGTAAAGAATTTGATTCCATAAGTCCTGTTACTGGAGTAAAAAAAACATATGATGATGCTATTGAAGAAGGATCAGCTTATCTTTTAAGAAACACTTACCCAACTTACAGTAAAGTACCACCCGTTATTCAAGCACTAAGAAAGCTGCCTCTTGGAAACTTTATATCTTTCCCGGCAGAAATACTTAGAACCGGTGCAAATATTATTAGCACAGGTTTAAAAGAATCGGCGCATCCTAATAGAGCTATACAACAAATGGGTATAAGAAGATTGACTGGTGCTTTTATGACAAGTTACGCTATTGGAAAAGGATTTAATGAGTTATCACAAGCGTTAACTAACTCTACAAATTCACAATGGAACGCATACAAAAGATCATCAGCTGCATCATGGGATGCAACATCAAATTTGTTAGCTGTTAAAGGTTGGAAGAATGGTGAAAGTGCTGCAATTAATTTTTCATACTTTAGTCCTTACGATAGTTTGTATCAACCACTAGACGCAGCTATTGCACAAGCACAGAAACAAAATTTAAATCCACAAGAAACAGAACAGTTTGTAATGAATTTAATGTTTGGAGAAAATGGACCTGTTTCTGTATATCTAGATCCATTTATATCAGAGCCTTTAGGTTTTGATAGGTTTATAGATGTAACTACAAGAAATGGTAGAAAAGATAACGGTGGTTTTGTGTACACAAATTCTGATGACCTTGGAGATAAATTTATTAAATCATTAACTCACATATTAGATGGAGTTAAACCTGGTGTGCTAACAAGTAGTCAAAAAATAGGTGATGCTTTGTCATTAGATTTAACTAAAGGTGGTAAACCAGTTAACTTATCTGATGAATTATTGGCCCTGTTTACTGGAACACGGATCATTAGAATTGATGTTAAAAAAGACCTTAGGTATTTTACACGTAGTATGAATGCATTGTTAAGAGCGGTTGATGAAACAGAAGGTTTTTATAGCGTACAAAATTTTGCACAAAAAACACCAACAGATATGGTTAGAACTTTTGATAACATGCAGCAAGAAGCATTTAGAATACAAAAAGATATGTACATTAGAATTAAAGATTTAGAATTATTAGATTTAAGTAAATCTAAAATATATCAAATCATGAGAGATCAAGGTGCTTCCAGAACATTAGTTAATAATCTAGTATCAGGAAGATTTACACCAGTTAATTATTCTAAACCTAGATTTGAAAGTAAAGTTAAATCAGTTAAACAACAAATGAAAAATTTAACTAAAGACAATGATGAGTTTAGGTATAGAGCAAACAGATCTTTTTTATTTCCGCAAAGAGATTTAGATAGAGTTAAAGGAAAATACAGTGGAATTAAATTTTTTCCTACAGTATTAAACGAAGAAACAAGAGAACGAGAAGGGGGCTACAAGCCTGATGAAGAAAATTATCAAATAGACAAAGAAGGCAGGTTGTTGTTAGATAAAAATAGAAATCCAATAAAAGAAGAAGGATTTATCCAGCGACAAATTAAAAAAGTACCAGGTATGATAAAAGATTTAATGGTACCGGGTTCACCAGGTTTTACAAGTAAACCTAAAATGCAAACACCACCATTAGGTGACACACCAATGCCATCTAAACAGTTAAGTCAAGCACAAAATGTCGACCCACAAACTAACTTGACACAGACTGAGACTGCTTTATTATCACCTACTGAAAAAGTAATTGCGAGTAGAACTTAATGACTAAAAATATTGCACTAACAAAAATAGAATCACATGAGAAGCTGTGTAGAATTATGCAGAAACAAACTCATGACAAGATTCATTCATTAGAAAAACAGATTTGTAGAATAGAAACTATTCTACTAACATCTGTCGGAGCTTTGATCACCGGTATGGCCGGTATGATCTACATGTTAATCATAAAATAGGAGAGCCATGAAACTGAGCAAGAATTTCAGCAAAGCTGAGCTTTGTAAGTCACAGACAGCGACGAGGATGGGCCTTAACAACAACCCCACGGACGATCAGACCGAAAATCTACGATTGCTCTGTGAGAGGGTTCTACAGCCCGTTAGAGACCATTTCAATCAAGTAGTGACTATTTCCAGTGGATTTAGAGATCCAATTTTGTCAGTTAAGATAGGTAGCTCAACTAAGAGTCAGCACTGCAAAGGAGAGGCGGCAGACCTAGAAATATTTGGTGTTGCCAACAATGAACTAGCAGATTGGATCAAAGAAAACTTAATGTTTGATCAATTGATTCTCGAGTACCACACTCCCGGCGAACCCAACAGTGGCTGGGTCCATGTATCATACACAAAAGAAATTAACGCTAACCGTAAGGAATATCTAATGGCGATTAAAGGCGAATCCGGCAAGACGGAATACAAACAGATCTTAGGTCTATCAACCGACAGATACGTAAAATAAAATTCCAGCGCGCCTCACGCGTATGTCCTATTAAATCCATGATCTCAGTTCTTCACCTAAAACTTCTGACGCTATGTTTATTTTTTTTCGTAGAGCTTTTACGATTTTTTCATCCACGGTATCGGCCGCCATTAAATCAACATAGGTTACAGATTTTTTCTGCCCGATTCTGTGTGCTCTGTCTTCTGACTGTAATCTTTTTTCTAAGTCATAACCGTTAGAATAATAAATTACGGTGTTTGCAGCTGTTAAAGTTATCCCATAGCCGCCCGTAGCAGGGGTTCCAACAAAGAACCGACACTTAGGGTCGTCTTGAAAACGTTTGATATTAGGTTGTCTGTCTTCTTTGGGAGTTAATCCATAATAGTCAACAATGCATCCCGGACCATGGACCTTTTCTACTTCTTTAATTATATCTTTAATGTCATGTTGATAGTGAGCCCAAATAATAGCTTTACCTTCAGTTTCTTCTAAAACATCCATCAATTCATTAACTCTATTATTTTTTATTCTTTTTAATGACCCATCATCAGCAGTAAAATGACCACATGTTATTTGATGAAGTCTCATTAATTGAGTCAAAGAATTTACAGTTGTAGATTGTTTACCATCTAAAATAGCAATAGCTTCTTTTTTCATTTGCTCATACAATTTACGTTGTTCAGAAGTTAAAACTATATGTCTTTTTATAAAGATTTTTTCTGGAAGATCTAAGCAGTCTTCTTTTAGAACACGATAAGAAAATTCTTTTAATTTATCGGATAGTTCACCCAAGTTTTTAAAACCACTAACTATTTGTATTTGTCTACCATGCATGTGCAAGGTTTTCATTTCTGCATATCTATTTCTAAATGCATAAAAAGATGTAAAATCTAATAACCAAGGACTTAAAAAATCACACTGTGAAAATAAATCTAGAGGATTTTTAGTAACAGGAGATCCGGTCATTATTCTTCTATATTTAGCTTGTGTAGACAAAGTTAAAATATTTTTAGTACGTTTAGCACTAGGTGTTTTAATGGTAGTTGATTCATCAATCGCCATTAAAGTATTATGACAAGACATAAATTTAGTTGCAAACGCTTTACCTTTATCTGTACTAAAAGCTTCAACATTCATAATTATAATATGTAAACCTTCACCTTCTTGAAACAAACTATCTAAACTTTCTTGTTGTTTTTTAGTAATGTTTGCTTGCCACAAAACAGTCACATTTTCTATGTGGTCTGGTAAGTGAGTTGGTAATTCATTATCATACCAAGTACCTACAACACCTTTAGGTGCAATAATTAAAGCACCATTAACTTTACCTTTGTCATAAAGCATGGCTAAATTATCTATTAATACTTTTGTTTTACCTGTGCCCATTTCCATAAAATAAGCATAAGTTTCTCTATTCCACGATTTTTCTAATGCAGTCATTTGATGTGCATAAGGTTTTGTTTTAAATTTATAGTTCATAATTTTTCTTCTTTCTACTTGACAACATAACATTTATAACTATATTGTCAATATGAAAGAAAATAAAGTTTATGTAATTCAAGAAATTGCGGGTACTGCTGAAGGCAGACCTAAAATAAATATTATGGGCGCATCAAAATATGGTGAGTTTGTTTTTTTATTACCGGAACTTTCACAGATAATATTTTCTCCTGGTCCATTAATTTTTAAACTTAGAAAAATGTTAAAAGATTTTACATCAGAAGATCATTTATTATTAACTGGAGATCCTGCAATTATTGGTGTAACGTGTTCAATTGTTTCTGACATGACTAATGGTAAATACAATTTACTAAAGTGGGATAAACAAGAAAGACAATATTATCCTATTGCAATCAACTTATATGAAAGAGGAAAGATAGATGAGTAACATAAACTTTGAAAATGACCAACAACAGGTCATACAAAAAACAGACAATATAAAAACTCTTGCAGATCAAGTAGAGAAATTAAATTCTTTACAAAATGATATTGAATCTCAAGAAGAGAATTTAAAAAAAACTAAAAAACAATTTGACTATTTATCTGGAGAAGTAATTCCTACCATGATGGCTGAGATGGGTTTATCTCACCTTAAACTTATGGACGGGTCTTCAGTAGATGTTAAACCTAATTATAGTGCAAGTATTACTATTGCAAATAGAGATGCTGCATTTCAATGGCTTCGAGACAATAACCTGGGTGATATAATCAAAAATGAGATATCCGTATCATTTGGGCGTAACGAAGATAACAAGGCTGCGGATTATGCTAGCCTTGCATCTGAGCGTGGGTTTTCACCAACACAAAAGTTGAAGGTGGAACCCATGACTCTTAAAGCGTTAGTTCGGGAACGTTTAGAATCAGGCAAAGAAATGCCTACCGAGCTTTTCAACGTATTCGTTGGAAATAAAACAACAATCAAGAGGAAACAATAAACATGAATGAAATAGTAGAAAAAAAAGAAAATGCAGTAGTTGTCAATATGTTTGAAGCTGATGCAGATAAAGGCTCTCAGAATATGACGCAAGATGATCTTGCATTACCTTTTCTAAAAGTTTTAGGACAGTTATCTCCTGAAATTAATAAAAGAGATGGTAAGTATGTTGAGGGTGCCGAACCCGGCATGATCCTAAACACTGTTACAAATGAAATTTTTGACGGTACTAAGGGTATAAATATATTGCCAGCATTCTATGAAAGAAAATATGTAGAATGGCAAGATAGAGGTGAGGGTAAAGGCGCACCAGTAGCAATTCATGATGCAAGTAGTGATATCATGAGCACAACTACTCGTGATAAATCTTTTAAAGATCGTTTACCAAACGGTAATTATCTTGAGAATACTGCAAATCATTTTGTAGTAGTTTTAGGTGATTCACCACAAACAGCTTTGATTTCTATGAAAGCGACTCAATTAAAAATTAGTCGTAAATGGAATTCCATTATGATGGGACTAAAGTTGACTGGTAAAAATGGTTTATTCACACCGCCAACATATAGCCACATTTATAATCTAAAGACTGTTCAGATGTCAAACGACAAAGGAACATGGTTTGGTTGGGAAGTGTCTAAGGTTGGTCCGGTTGAAGATCAAGGTGTTTATCAAATTGCAAAATCATTTGCCGAAAAAGTTGGCAAAGGTAATGTAGAAGTTAAACATGGATCAGACGAATCAAAAACAGATTCACCATACTAAATAAAATCCTAGGTCGGGCGTGGAAGCGAGAGTCGAAGCGCCCGTTATAAATATATGATAGATAAATTTAAAACTATATTCAAGGGATTGGAACGTGCACACGGTTGTACTAAAGTAAGTGAACCTGTTGCTGATGGTGTCAAATTAAAAGGACAATCATTTGTAGTACGTCAACCTGTAACAGATATACTATGGTCTGATCACTTAGAAGGTAAACAAAGTTTAGGAATTATTCCTATAAATGAAAGCAATGAATGTGTGTGGGGTTGTGTAGACATAGACTCTTATGCAGGCTTTGATCATAAAAAATTAATAGATAAGATAAAACAATTTAACCTACCACTCTCGGTGTGTAGGTCAAAGAGCGGTGGCGCTCATGTGTTCCTCTTCTCAGAACTACCCGTATCTGCAGAAAGAATGAGAGATAAACTTACGGAAATAAAAACATTACTAGGCTACGGTGGATCAGAAGTTTTTCCTAAACAGATCCAATTAAAATCAGCAGACGATACCGGAAACTTTCTTAACTTACCTTACTTCAATGGTGATCAATCAACACGTTATGCATTTAATGATGATGGTACCGCTGCAACATTAGAAGAATTCTATGGTATCTATGACAGATTAAAACAAAAAAATATTACGTCTATAAAAATAGAAAGACCTAAATCAGATTATGATGACGCTCCACCATGTATAGAACTTATGGCCCTAAATAAAATACCAGAAGGTGGTCGTAACAACTCTATGTTTCATTTTGGAGTGTACGCTAAACAGAAATGGCCTGCAGAATGGAAAAGTAAGATGACTATGTTTAATATAGAAGCATCAACTACACCGTTAAGTGAGTCTGAAGTAGATATAATTAAACGACAACATGAGAAAAAAGAATGGGGCTACAAATGTAATGATGTACCTATGTGTAACTTGTGTGATAAAAAATTATGTAGAACTAGAAAGTATGGAATAGGTGAAGAAATTGTATTCCCATTATTATCTGACTTACAAAAAGTGAAGTTAGAAAAACCGTACTATTATCTAAACGTAGATGGTGAAAGATTACATTTAGAGAATGTAAAGTTTTTAAAACAACAAAGTTTATTCCAAGAAGCATGTATGGAACAACTAGATTTTAAACCACCAACAGTAAAACCTAAAGACTGGGACATGATTATAAATCCACTGATGAAGAACCACGAACCTGTGGAAGCACCAGAAGGTGTAACTACACAAGATCAATTACAAAATCATTTAGAAGAGTATTGTCTAAATAGACAAGTGTCTACAGACAAAAATGATCTTAAAAAGGGTGGGGTATGGACTAACGAAGGCCATCACCATTTTGTGTTTGATAGATTCTACAATCAATTTTTAATTAGGAAACGTTGGGACATCAACTATCAGCGTACAGCACAGATGTTAAAAGAAGCCTGTAGCTGTGATGACAAACGTATAGGTAAAGAAAGAATATCTGTATTCCAAGTAAAACAGTTTGATAAAAAAACTGATGAGTACAATCAAAAAGAATTAAAACCAAAGGATATATTTTGATGGAAAATTTTCAAATGGATTTGTTTAATGAAGAAGAAGATATTGTTTTTCAACAAGATTTTGAACTTGGAATAAAGGTGTGTACTCATTGTAAAAAAGAACTACCTGTAAAAGCATTTCCACTTTGGTCTAAAACTGCTTTTGGAGGAGAGATGAGAAGATCTGCATGTAGAGACTGTCAATCCAAACACGGTAAAATAATTGAAAAATTATATATGACAGCGCCACCTAAACCAAAAAATTGTCAGTGCTGTGGGGTAGAAGTCAAAGCTATTTTAAATAAAAAAAAATATAGTAATAGTGGTGTTTTACAATTAGATCACGAGCATGAAAAAGAAACATTTAGAGGATGGATTTGTTATGCATGTAACCAAGGAATTGGTAAGTTAGGTGATAATTTAGAAGGAGTTATAAAAGCTGTTTTATATTTATCAAAAAATAACATAGATTTAATTTTCAATATTATAAAAAAAATAAAAAAATGAGAACTATTGTATTAGGACCACCAGGCACCGGTAAGACTACAACTTTATTAAACAAAGTAAATTCTTATTTAAAAAACACGGATCCAGATAAGATTGGTTACTTTGCATTTACACAGAAAGCTGCTCACGAAGCACGAGACAGAGCTATAAGAGATTTTAATTTAACAGAAGAAGACCTTCCATATTTTAGAACCCTACACTCATTAGCATTTAGAAAACTTGGACTTAAAAAAGATCAAGTTATGCAGGGAAGACATTACAAAGATCTTGGCAGCAAGCTAGGGTTTCCAGTAACTTACGCAGACTACCAGGAAGACCAGGGTGGTATCTTTACATCAGATAGTGAGTACCTTAGAATTATACAGCTGGCACAACTTAGAAATATTACAGCAGAGCAGCAGTTTGATTTAGCTGAGCACACTCAGGATCTAGAGAGAGATCAACTTAGAATTATAGCTAACGAATTAATAAGATACAAAAAAGAATATAACTTAATAGATTTTAATGACATGATTTTAGATTTTACAAAATCAGATTTGTCACCAAAGTTTGATGTAGTGTTTATTGATGAAGCTCAAGATTTATCTTTGATGCAATGGGACATGGCTAGATCTATTTGGAATAAAACGGAAGACGCATTCATTGCTGGTGATGATGACCAAGCTATTTTTAGATGGGCCGGTGCTGATGTAGATTCTTTTATAACTTTAAAAGGTGAGTATTACCCACTTACACAGTCTTATAGAATACCAGCTAAGGTTCACAACTTAGCTATGGGTATAATTAATAAAATTAAAAATAGAATTGATAAGACATGGAAACCAAAAATTAATGAAGGCACACTACAGAGACATTTTGATGTTGATAGCATAGACATGACAAAAGGAGATTGGTTGGTGTTAAGTAGAACTAGACACATGTTAAATGACATAGAGGAATCTTTGTACAGGCAGGGTTTGTATTATAATAATAGATATAAAAGAACTAATGAAAAAGATTTACAAGAATGTGCTGTTGATTGGGAACACGCAAGAAAAGGTTCTCCACTATCCTTTAAACAAGTAGAAAAAATATCAAAACAAATGAGTAGTGAGAACTGGGATAAGAATAAAATTAAAGGTATGACTAAAGGAGCTTTCCATGACATGGATTCTCTACAGAGAGATTTTGGTTTAAAAGTAAACTCAGTTTGGTACGAAGCGTTTGATGAAGCGGGTCAAACTAAAATAGAATATTTACGTAAAATGAGAAGGAACGGAGAAAAATTAAATGAGAAACCTAGAATAGAATTATCTACGATACATGCAGCAAAAGGTGGTGAAGCTACCAATGTTGTTCTTTTAACTGACCTTACACAAAACACTATGAAAGGTTATGAAAGAAATCCAGATGATGAAAACAGACTATTTTATGTAGGCGCAACACGTACAAAAGAAAACTTACATATTGTAGAACCCAAAAAATATGAAAAAGGATATATATTATAATGTGTGAATGTAATTACTGCATAAATATGAGAATGACAGCTGAGATGAGTGTAGCTGTTTTTATAACATGTGTATTAACAATAAGGTGGTTTTTATGAGCACCTATGACAAACAAGTGGGAGGTTCTCATTACAAAGACATGGCCATCCAACCAGCAGACTTTATAAACAAAAACAATTTACAATTCGCGGAAGGTAATGCTATTAAATATATTTGTAGACATCAGTCGAAAGGAAAGTTACAAGATATAGAGAAAGCAATACACTACTTAGAAATGATAAAGGAAAGGGATTATGCAGATACCACTATTTAAACCTCAGACAGAATGGTTACCACCGGAAAGTTTTCCAGACTTATCAAAGTATGATGAGATTGCAATTGACTTAGAAACTAAAGATCCAGATTTAATGAAGATGGGCTCAGGCTCAGTTGTAGGCAACGGCGACGTTGTAGGAATTGCACTAGCTGTAGAAGGTTGGCGTGGTTACTATCCTATTGCACACGAAGGTGGTGGGAACATGGACCGTAAGAAAGTTTTGAAATGGTTTCAAGAAGTTTTAAATTTACCTGCAGATAAAATCTTCCACAACGCCATGTATGACGTTGCTTGGATTCGAGCTTTAGGTTTAAGTATTAACGGAAGAGTAATCGATACAATGATTGCATCGGCTTTAGTTGATGAAAATCAAATGCGTTATGACTTAAATAGCTGTGCTAAAAGATACACTGGCAAAGGTAAAAATGAAAGTGATTTATATGCAGCAGCAAAAGATTGGGGGGTTGACGCTAAAGCAGAAATGTATAAACTACCTGCCATTTATGTTGGCGCTTATGCAGAACAAGATGCGTCTGTTACACTAGACCTTTGGAAACAACTTAAACAAGAAATAGATATTCAAGATATAAAATCTATCTTCGATCTCGAGACTCAACTCTTTCCCTGCCTCGTCGATATGAAATTCTTAGGTGTCCGTGTAGACGTCCAAGGAGCCAGCCAATTGAAGAAACAACTTGTTGAAGAAGAACAAGCAGTATTACTCCAAGTAAAAAAGGAAACAGGAATAGATACTCAAATATGGGCAGCACGATCGATTGCCCAAGTTTTTGACAAACTAAATTTAGATTATGACAGAACCGAGAAATCACAGGCACCCTCTTTTACTAAAAACTTTTTGCAAAATCATCCTCACCCATTGGTGAATAAGATTGCTCAGGCTCGTGAAATTAATAAAGCTCATACTACGTTCATTGATACCATATTAAAACATTCTCATAAAGGTAGAATTCATGCTGATATCAATCAACTTAGATCAGATAATGGCGGAACTGTGACAGGAAGGTTCAGTTATTCTAACCCTAATTTACAGCAAATTCCAGCACGGAACAAGGACCTCGGACCTAAGATCAGAGGCTTATTTATCCCTGAGGAAGGCCATAGATGGGGTTGTTTTGACTATTCTCAACAAGAGCCTAGACTGGTGGTACATTATTCAGCTTTACAGAATTTGTATGGTGTTGGTGATGTATTAGATTCTTATAATAATGATCCGGACACAGACTTTCACACGATTGTAGCTGACATGGCTCAAATACCTAGATCACAAGCTAAGACAATTAACTTAGGACTATTTTATGGTATGGGTAAAAATAAATTACAAGCAGAACTTGGTATATCTAAGGATAAAGCTAATGATTTATTTAAACAATACCATGCTAAAGTTCCATTTGTAAAACAGATGATGGATAATGTTAGTCAACGAGCACAAAGTGCGGGTAGGGTTAGAACTTTACTTGGACGGCTATGTAGGTTCCATTTGTGGGAACCCAATCAGTTCGGGATACATAAATCCTTGCCTCATGATGCAGCGCTCCTGGAACACGGACCAGGGATCAAGCGTGCGTTCACTTACAAAGCTTTAAACAAATTAATTCAAGGTAGTGCAGCCGATATGACTAAAAAAGCTATGATTGATTTGTATAATGAAGGCATTATACCACACATTCAAGTGCATGATGAGTTAGATATTTCAGTAGAAAGTCCTGAAAAAGCTAAGAAAATTATTGAGATAATGGAAAATGCTGTTAAATTAGAAGTTCCCAACAAAGTTGATTATGAATCTGGAGACAATTGGGGTAATATAAAATGATAAATTATGGCTTACTTAAATGCAAATATACCTATACAATACTCACAAATAAAAAGGGAGTATTTATATGATCTTAAAAAACATAAAGGCGAAGTGGAAGACTGTATCATCTTTGGTATTACCAGCATGTCTGGGCGTGCAATATTATTTCATGCTATTATGGAGAACGGTGCAATATTTTATCGCTTACCAATTGCGGCTTTTATTCAACGTGGTTTTCAACCGGAAACTGTTCCACATAGACGACTTGATGAACTTGAGCTTTGGAATTCTTTTAGTTATTATCCTGCTATTACTGTATGGGATCTCATAAGCGCATCTTCCGGTAAATACATTGGTAAAGATAAAAAGTGGCATCACGGAAAATATTTATTTACAGTTGACTGGGCACATCCAGATGCTAATATATTAAACTCTGATCATTCAGAAATTCCGCACGAACATAAGTGCGCTCACATAATTGCCTTAGATGATGGTAACTATGCGGCTCAGCCAAACAATAGAGTAATTTGGGATCTACCTTCTTTTACAGTTAAGGACACTACTCCTGACTGGAAGGTGCAGACTTCGACATGGAATGTTGAAGACTCTGGACAATGGAGAACCGAAGATACTGATAACTTTTTTTATGAGATAGAAGAAAAAACAAATGGAAAACAAAAAAAATAAAAATGAATGTAAAAAATGCGGTCATGAATGTCATTGTCTGGATGACTTCCACTCGGATGTGTACGGTCTTTGTTCTTGTGATCCTTGTGAGTGTAGTGATCCTAAAAATCAAGGGGAAGAGTGTTTGTCATGTCAATAGCGGAACTCTTAAAAAAGAACTTTGTATTGGTTCCAGTAATAGCGTCAATTTTAGTTGGAACGTTTACGGGCGTTAAATATATCGTTAGTCTTACAGAGACTATTAATAAAAACAAAGATCAAATAGCTATCATAAACGATACTCATTTAAAAAATCAAATTGGATACATAGCTAGAATACAAGAAAATCAAAGCCATTTATTATTAAATATAGAAACCAATAAAGGTAATACAATTGTTACAAATGATAAACTTAAAACAATGGAAGAAAAAATAAAACAAATGGAAAACGATTTTAAAAGTTTTTTAATTATGCGTAGTACATTAACAGGAGACAATAATTAATATGGAGTGTTTGTATATGAACTATTATTTTACAGGGTTTTTAATTATAGCTTTTATAATATTAACAGTTATTGTAGCACCAGTATGAAAATATCGGATAAAACTACAATAGGCATGCCACTTAAAAACATGGTGTCTATTATGGCAGCTGTGGCTGTAGGTGTGTATGGTTACTTTGAGCTGACTGCTAGATTAACTAGCCTTGAGACATCAAGACAATTATTTAATGCAGACTTGCTTAAAAAAAGTGAGCAGTTACCGACCGATCAGGAACAATTTATGTTGATAGAAGGTTTGTACAAAGCAACAGAAAAATTAGAGATAACTCAAGAACAAAATATGACTAACAAGGTTAATATACAATTTCTTAATAAGCAACTAGAAAAAGCAATATTAGATATAGAGAGATTAAAAGATAAGGTTAGAGCAAATGGTAATGGGGACCACTAAATGACAGAGATTGTTGTAGCTCTTTTAATGATCGTTTCCGGAGAAATTAAGGAACATCGAATACAAGAGTCTATGTCTAAATGTTTAAAAGGTAAAAGAATTGCTATGCGGTCAGCAAGTTCTAATGTAGAGTACCACTGTTTAAAATCGAAAGCAGAAACAGTAATTTATATGGGCGAGAAATCAATTGTTAAATTAATATTAAAATAATGAAAGGTAAAAATGACAACAAATAAAAAAACTTTAGAAAAACACAGTCAACACCATAGTGCTAAACATATGAAACAAATGAAAAAAGATATGAAAAAAGGTGATAGTTTTAAAAAAGCTCATGTTAAAGCTCTTAAAAAAGTAGGTAAATAATGAATAAAAGTATAAAATTTCATCCTGAAGTTGTAAAAGGCGAATGCCCTACGTGTACAGAAATTACAATGTTAGTTGGACTTACTCATGATTTTTATAGATGTATGAGTTGTGGCGCAGACCTAGAGCAACATGTTAATGGTAAAATAAGTTACTTACCTGTTATGCAATCTCGTACCGATGGTGGTACACCTTACGTTAAGGAGTGGAAGTAATGGCTAAAAAAACAGGTGGTGAACACGCACCCCGTGACAAACCTAAAAAACGTCCTAAAAAACATAAAAAATCCCTATCAAAATCTGAGAAAAGAAACAACAAAAATAAAAAATATAAAGGTCAAGGAAGGGGTTGACAAATATCCTTTGATATCCTATATATAAGACATGAAAGAAATAACAAATAGAAAGGAAAACAATGAGAAGAACTAGTAAACATATGGCAATCCGTAGACATAACGGAGCTGAAGATCGTTATGCTAAAGGCATTCATTTTGACATAAGAATGGAAGGATGCTGTTATGTAACTATGCAGACTAATGCAGGTCCACTAGAAGTTTATATAGATTCTATGGATGGGTTAACTGATCCACCAATGGTACGTGCATCAATACCTGGTAGAAAAGATAAGGAGATAAATTTAAAATGAAAAAAGTAAAAGAAATAACAATATACGATACGTTAAGACATGAAATTAAACAATTAAAAGAAGAAGCCAGAATCTTTAACGTTTATAAAAAATTAATTTTAACAGCTGTTAAATCTGAATACGATCCAAAAGATGTAATAGAGGGTTTAAGATTTGCTGCTAAATTAATTAAAGAAAAAAAATGGAGTATACTAGAAAAGGTAGGCGGAACATCCGGTGACTTGATGGTAAGAGGTGAGTGCTCTAAATGTGGAATTAATTTGGTAGGTAAAGGCCCTACACCAAGAAATTTTACATTACCTTGTTTAATAAAAAAATGTACTTATAATATAGAAACCAACAACGTGAAAGGAATACAATGAATATAAAAGACGTAAAAAAATGGGTTGATACTGCAGAGATAGGTTCTTCAGCTGTTTACTATACTGGTAATTTAGCAGAGGATAGATGTTATGACAAAAGTATTGCAATTGTACCCAATGCATTTGCAGACTATGCTAAAGAAAAAACAGTAGAGTTTTTTCAAAAAAGAAAAACGAAAATGGATAAATCAAAAACACCTAAAAAACCTATTTTTGATTACATAGTTAGAAAAATAGTATGAAAACATTAACTATAACTTCTAAAGACATTAATAAAAAACAATGGTCTAATTTAATTTTAGAATTAAACCTTGTTAAAAAAGCCTGGTCTTCCTATGCAACTTTAGAGTTGCAGGGACATGGTGTTAAAAAGATCGTGGCACATGGAACACGGAACTTTGACTCAAGAGTCATGGAAGATGAGTAATGGAATTGATAATTTTGAACGACGGATTTTATCAATTAATTCCTGTGTCAAAAACGATGATGGAACATATACATTTATTGGTACCAGTAGACTGCATGGATCTGTGCGCAATTCTTCGAGAAAAATTAAGCGAGTACATCGACAGTTTAAATATACATGTCATGAATAATGGTAGTGGTACTTTTGTAGGCTGTATTTGTAATTAAATAATTTTATCTTCTTCACAGGAAAACTTAGTATAAACTTCCATACTATTGGTCCATTCTGGATCAAATCCTGCTATTAATTTTTTTGAGTACCCATAACCATAAACTATACAGTTACTATAATCATCAAATAAAACTTGAGGGGTGGGGATAACTTTGCAACTATTCTCAATTATTCCACTACATAAAACCATTAATAAAACTATTTTTGTCATTGACAAATCCTTTGTAACATCCTATATAATCATTATAAATAAATGAAAGGTTAAAATGACTGATATAAGTAAATATAGAAATGTATCATTAACACATGATACTTACAAGACATTGATAAAGTTGTCTAAAATCCTATTACCGGATGCGACATTATCGATAAGTAAAACCATTGAATCAATTGCAAATGAAAGGGCGAAGAAATTAAATGGAAAATTTAAAAAAGCGTAGACACAAGGCAATCTGTCCTGATTGTAATGGAAATGGTTACAAACAATTTCAAATACAAAAAGATGGAAAGTTAAACGAAGATAAGAAAAGCAGAGAGCATGTAATACTACAATGTGATATATGTGACTCGGAAGGAGAAATCTATGTGGATGAGTCCGAAATTGTGGAGTCTTATATCGATGCTAATAATTTGGCAGATGATGAACATATTGATAAACCTACTATAAACTAATGAAAGGAATAAAATAATGAGTAGTGAAATAAAATTATGGTCAAATAAAAATATGAAAACTTTTGATCCAAATAAAAAAAGAAAATTACTTATAAATAACTTATCTCAAACGAGAGCTGTTGATAATTTTTGTAATACATTAATTAAAATTCTTAAAACTAAATATAAAAATGGAAGAAAAGGTTGTCTTAATGCAGCCGAAAGATTAGATTATCTACAACGTTTTTGTGAGGGAAGAAAACTACGTAATGAGGATATAAGAAAAGCATGCAACAAAGAATTAATGGAAACACATGTTTCTGGAGTTCCCTATGAAGGAAAAGAAAAAAACAGGTACTTATGATTAACGATAATTTTCACTTAGATACAGCTTATATTGCAGGACTCTTTGATGGCGAAGGTTCTTTAACTTACAAAAAATATAAGGAAAAGAAAAAATCTGGTAATTATGATTGTTGGCGTATTGTTATGGAGATTTCTATGACAGATAAAAATGTTATAGAACTTGTGCATGAGACGTTAATGGTGGGTACTGTAAGGCCTAAGAAGGTCCCTAAGGGTATGAAACCACAATGGCGTTGGCGTTGTTCGTTTAGAGATTGTTTGCGTGTGTGTAAAATGCTGTGGCCTTATGCTATAGTTAAATTACATAAAATAGAACAAGTGATAGATCACTATGAACCGGAGATACAGGATTTAGATGACAATGTAATTGAGTTAGATAAATTTAGAGATAACATATGGTTTGGAAAAGATAAATAATGATAGATAGAATAGTATATTTAATTTTAGAGAGAATAAACCATTACTCAACAGCCCTGACTTCATGGTCATGGCAAAAATTGTGGTCTAACAAAAAGGAGGGCTATGGCTATAAAAAAAGAAAAGTACGACGGAAGAAGTAGACCTACTAACAAGGCTTACGAAGAGAACTGGAATAGAATCTTTGGCTCTAATCCCGTGGCCAAGCAAGTTAGGACACCTAAATTTAAATCACAAGTCGTTGCGTCTAAAAAATTATATAATAGGAAAAAATTAAATGATCAAGAAATCTAATAAATACAACTATATCACCGGTAAACAGCTCACGGACCCAGGATCTGGGACCAGGGTTTATGAGATAAGTAATTATAGACTTCCGAGTGTGACTACTGTATTAGGAGCCACGAAAAATCAAGATTTTATAAAAAAGTGGAAGGCTAAAGTCGGTGAAGAAAACGCAGAACGAATTAAGAATCATTCAAGTTCCAGGGGGACTTGCATGCATAAGTTCCTCGAGCACTATGTACTCGGAACTGGGTGTGTGGATCTTACAAGCATCGGACAAGAGGCGCGTCCCATGGCCGACAAAATTATTGAGATTGGCCTTGCGCCAGTGGAGGAGTATTACGGGTCGGAAGTTACGTTGCACTATCCGGGCCTGTATGCAGGGTCCACGGACCTTGTATGCTCGCACAATGGCATGGAAACTATTGTTGACTTCAAGCAGAGTAACCGTCCGAAACGGGAAGAATGGATTGAAGATTATTACATGCAAATTGCAGCATACGCCATGGCCCACGACTATGTCTACGGATCTAAGATCAAGCAAGGAGTTATCATGGTATGCACGCCTGACCTATATTACCAAGAGTTTAAGGTTGAAGGACTTGCACTAAGACAGTGGAAACATGCTTTTCTTAAAAGATTAGATATGTACAATGAGCTGATGCATGATGAGAAAGAAAAAGCTAATGTTACAATTAAGGCAAATGAGTTTAAAACAAGGCAAGATTAAGGCAATTAACAGTTTAGAACAATTCCAATGTACCACCGTGTATATGTATGGCAAAAGAAATAAAAAATAAAATAAAAACTACTCTAGAAAAAGTGTCTTTTGTGTCTTTTCGACTAGAAGTGTTGGTATACAACGCTAAGGTCTGCCAAATTATGGTTTTAAAAAGTGTCATGTGACAGATTATAATGTCACATTACAAAATATTACAGATTGCCTATGCGCGCGCGATACAAAATTCTGGTAAAACTGATTTTTTTTAGATACATATACAGAAATGAAAAGAAAGAAAAGTAAACATTTTAAAAAACCTCTGAAGCCTATTCCTGTTGAAGCAATTGGTCTTCCTAACAGTGTTAGAATTGGTTACAAAGATGTTAGGATTAAATATGTCAGACCTGATTATAAAAAATGGGAAATGACTGATTGTTTTGGAGAGTATGATTACAGACAAAATATTATACAAGTACAGCACGATCTATGTGGTCAAGAGATTGCTAACACACTATTTCATGAGATAATGCATGCTGCAGTACAGGTGGCCGGACTTAATCAAGAGAAAGCACCTTTAGAGAAACCAGAATTTGAAGAAGCTGTAGTTAATCAGTTAACAAATGTAATGATGGGTGTGTTTAGAGATAATGCTTGGATGGTTGATATGCTTAAAGATCAGTTAGAAAAAACAGATCAAGATTAATTAAATGTCGGCTCTTCTTCCTTTACTTGAATCTGAACTTTTTCGACCTCGGGTTCGATCTCACCTTCAACAGTCTTCATATCTAAAAGAGAACCGTAATCATTTAAGATTTGTTTCATCTTTGCTTCTAACTGTTCTTCTGTCATTTCTTCTAGTTTCCCAGTTTTTATTATTTTTCTGTCTATGTATAGTCCTGCTGCCTTGCCTCTATTGGTTTCAGCATTTACAGCAGCGGAAAAAGAATTCTTCCTCAAAGCGGCATCTTTAATTCTTGATAGTTCTGAAACATGACTTTCATAAGTTACACCATATTTAAGCATTTTTTCTTCTCTTAACTCACCTATGTATTTAACAACTAATGGAGATAGTCTGGGGTTAGTTAACTCAGATCCTTCTTGTCTACATCTTTTCTCGCTGTAGCCTGCTAGTTTTGCTGCTTCTGATTTATTGAGCGGCCCCTCTGGCCCACCAAATATTAAATACTCGGCAAATCTTCTTTGCATTTCAGTTAATCTTTTTGGAACTCCCATCTTGACATTTTAAGGTAACTATCCTATATTGTCAATATGAAAGATGAAAACAAAACAGTTGAAGACAGAGGTGCGCTAGACTTAACGTATCTTATTGAAGAACATAAAAAAGAGATCTGGGAATACAAACAGAAAGAAGCTGATTGGATTAAAACAGATAATATATTACAAGGTTCAAAGAAAATAATTAATGAGTTAAGTTCTAAATTAACAGAACAAGTTAGGGTTATATCTAATCTTAATTATAGAATTGTTGAATTAGAAAAAAAACTTGAAGAAAAAAACAAATGAGAGTAAGAGATTTACAGGAATTTTTATCTACATTTACCGCTAAAGACAAGAGCACTAACAAGCAAGGTAATGCAATTAGTGACGCAGTTATATTTGTAGAAATCAATGGATATTTAGAAGAGATTAAAAAAATGGAAGTGTACGAGAACAATCAAGTTATATTTGGTGAAAAGAAAAACCACCATTCACACCGTTTAGTCATGAAAACAAAACGAGAGCAGAAGATAATCTTACCTGATAAATTACGTTCACCACTACCATAATGAATGACGATGTCACTCCGAAAAACTCATGGGTCCAGAGGCTAAATTTTACCAACAAATCAAAAGAAATTTTAAGAAGTTTTCGCTTATTCGACTGGAGAATTCCAGCTTACTTGGTACTCCTGATCTATTGGTCTACAATAATTCTGGGCACTTTTTCACTATAGAATTAAAAGTCACAAAGGGTTACACGATTAGGTTTTCTCCACACCAGATCGCCTACCATTCACGTCATCCTAAGAATACATTTATCCTCACCAAGGCCATTGGTCCTTGTGCCTCTAAAACTTCTCCAATATCCATGTACCGTGGTTCTAGGATCAGGGAGCTTGCTGCTTGTGGCTTGAAGCTTGAAGCTTGTTACTCGGGGATTGATGCTTGCCGCTTGGCGCTCGAAGAGCTTGGCGCTTGAGGCTTGCTGCTTGAAGCTTGAAGCTTCCTAAAGATAGGAGCTTGTGGCCTGGAGCTTGTAATTGGTTTCGGGGTCCTCGGATCTCTATGTCTTTTACACCAGCCGGTGCCATTCTTAAAAAAATCCATTAGTGCTCTCCGTAACAAACATTAGAAACAGTTTTATCCCAACACGCTCTACAGTCAACGCATTTATTGCCTTGCTTAGGTGCTGGACATGTTACATCAATTTTTTTAGTTGAGACGGTTGAGGTATGAGGCCAGCTGGTACCTGCAGCCTGGTCCACCATTGGTATGGAGAACCGGACAACAAGATTGTCAGGAGCTTCAACAATATAGTCCTTGGTCCACGCTTCACGCGTCGGCATCCAGTGCTGGACTTCAGGCGTAAGTTTACAGACTCCATAGATACGGCGCAGGTGGTCCAGGTTTTGAACATCGCCTGAGTCGTGCCATCTAAAGTATTTGACCTTTTTAGAATTAATTTGAGCTGCCATAGCTTCAACCCATAACGGGTGAGTTAAGGACCTGAAGCGCTTATATTGCGCATCTTTTACATTTTGGAATCTATAACGGCCCCGCTCAAAGGCGTAACAGTTAGCGCAAACGCTGCCAGCTATAGATCTTAATTTTGTGCCAGTCTTGCACTCGTGAGCTGGTGTTGAGTATGCAAACCCGGGCATCTTGCCAGGTTTCGATAGTGTGTGAGTTATTGCTTGTGCTTCTTTTATATTCATTGTTTATTTCTCCTTTAGTTTATAGGATACAATATCCTTATAATGTAATCTTGTCAAGCTTGCAGCTTGCCGCTTGCAGCTTGCCGCTTGGTCCCTGTAACTTGGGCCCTGGGCCTGGAGCCAGCGCCAGTGGCCTATCAGGATCGGAATACTTTCCGACCCTGATCTATTAACTTTACTCACTTTCTTTTTCTTTCTCTTGCATACCGTTGGCCAGGATCCCCAGCTGCATCACCGTCATTTCAACAGCAAAGATATCGATCTTTTTTCTCTTGCCGCGCATGCTTCTAAGTTCTTTGTACATGTCCCAACAAAATTTTCTTACCTGCTCTACTTTCTTTTCATTAATCATCTTTTCTCTCCTCCATATATTTTCTAGATCTCTCTTGGTCAGCCTTCACCATACGTAGGATCTCTTCTATAGCATCAGCTATTCTTACCAGCGAATTACTTTGTATTTTTTCTTCTATTTCTTTATTTGTCATATTTCTCCTGTATTGGTTATAGATCCTTGTATCAGGGATAATCCTACATGTCAAATCTTTCTTAAAGTTATCCACACAACCACAGGTTGTATCGCTTGAGGCTTGACGCTTGAAGCTTTTTTCTTTAATCATATAAACCCGTTGCGCTCCCTCGGCCGAAGGACTTGAGCGCAACTGGGCTAAGGCTGCCCCACCAGAAGTCACTTAGCGCGAAGCATTTCGTGAGCTGAATGTGTGCCTTATCATTAGCAGGACCACAATTTAGATATCGGACTACTTCCGAACAACACCATTGTAGGGTCCAGCAAATAATACTCATTGATCACTGCAAGCAAGATGCATCTTCTATTTATAACCACCATTTAAGGTGATGTCTCGCAAGTGAGAACAATCTCACAGTGACCAACAAACAATGCTAATTTGAGTTTTTTAATTCCGTATATTAGCAAAAGGGAACCTCTCCTATATAGTGCTTGACTTATTAATTGTCAAGTGCTAAAAACTGTTTATGCAAAATAATAATAATCAACCCAAAGGAAACATGACCGAGAAAAGATTGACACTAAACACAGAAAAAAGAAAATCTATTGAGGGTGTATTTCAAACACACTTTGAACTTAACAGTCCAAAGTATAAATTGCACACTCAAGCAATAGCTGACTACAACAATGCAAGAACTAAAATGAAAGTCCTAGCTGAAACAGTTGTAAGACATCATCAACCACAAGAGGACATTGACACAATTAGAAGTATGATTGCTAAATACAATAGAAGTGGTGGAGAGTTGTATGAGGATAACTGTTTCTATTTTACTGCACCACCAAGAACTGAAACTAACGAGCATGGTGTTACTAGCGAAATCATTGATGAACAACACGTCAAGTTTAAGTTAGGAGAAAACTTTGCAAGGTCTTATTATAGAGATGAGATTAAAGCCAAAGGTCTTAACCCAGACTTTAATGTTGCAATCAATAATAACTTGGATAAACGAAGTCCAAGCTATTATACTATGGAAAGCCAAGTCAATAAATTTACTGGGCATGAAACAAGTAGCAATGATAATAAAACAGACATAAGTCTTAAACAAGAATGGGAGAATGATTTCCAACTTACAACAATCGGTTCATCTTATTGTCATAGTAGAATGTTTGCAGTTGACCAAGAAACATTTGAGATGTTTAAAATGTATAACAGTTTGAGAGAACAAGTTATCATGGCACATCAACAACTGTTTGAACACATCAATGGTAAAATGGACAAACTAAAACTAGGTTTAAAATCTTATAGATACTTTGACCAAGCAAAAGACCTAGCTGATAAATTAGGTGTTGCACTTAATGAGGGCATACTGAACGAGAGTTCATCTATGGCACTATCAGTTTATAGTCCGACAAATCTAGCTGATCTTTTAACAGATAAGGTAGAGCCAACGAGAGAGGAGAAAATCGCTATTGCCAGAATGCAACAGCAACAGACAGTAAATTAACATTTGACATGGGGTATTCTATAGGATAGAATACCCCTATACAGAAACAAACATACAGGAGAAATAAAACATGGAACTAAACAAACAATTCACAATCACTTATTATTCTAATAAGGATAAGAAACATATAACTAGACAAGGCAAGTGGACTGACAAATGTAGATATTGGACTAGCAAAGTTGGAGATAGTTTGATAACTTATTTTGACATGGACAAAGACGCATATAGAACTGCCAAAGGCAGTTGGAAAGTGAGGTTATAATTATGACTGAACTAACACAAGAACATTTTGAACTACACACAAAAAACAAAGCTGAACAACATGAAAGGCAAAAGATTAAATTCTTAGAGGATAGAATAAAAGTCCTAGAGAAATCTATTGAGAGCCATGCTAAAATCTTGGCTAGGTTTCAAATGACCGAGGACAAATCATGAGTAGCTTTGTTTGGTGCCATGGTCCAAGTTGCCACAAATCCCACACACAAGATAGGATAAGAGGTGTCAAGGGTAGCAAGGTCTTAAGGACTAAGAAAGTACAACAGACTCAATGGAATAGTGGAGAGAGAAGAAACTTCTATTCTTATTTCTGTAGTCAAGGTTGTTACAATGACTTTGCTAATACTTATATCAATGAAATCATTGCATTACACCCAAGGACCGAGGCTCTTGAAACACCAGTCAATGTAGATAAGGTGCAAGATACTACATATGGTGGACACACTTATACAAGAATAGAGATATCAAGGGTTGACAACAATGGTGGATAGTATAGGATTAGATATAACAAACATACAGGAGAAATACACATGTCAGCAGAAACAATAAAAGCAAACACAACAGCAGAAGAGTTTAAGATTATCACAGACAAAAAGGATGAGCCTAAATATCCAGAGGTAAAAGAGTTTGTAGGTGGAATGGTTGAGGCTATCACGTTTCCTAATGGTGACTTACTTCTTTTAAATGAAGAGGGTAAGTTGATTGGGTTGCCATTAAATCCAGAGGCTACAGCATTGTGGAGAATGACATTCACTAAAGAAACACATATCAACGGCTATAATGATTGGGTAAGCGGACCTGCTATACTAATCAAAGCCAAGGCTCTAGATACTTGGGCTAACTAAACCGAACACCAACTGTGTGGTCCTGTAGGACCACACTCACACGCACAAGTTGTGCCACCGCGCTCGCATATAAATACGTAATCAATAGAGGTACCAGACCCGATTGGGTTTATCTTTTATCTATAGAAGTCGATACACCCTTTATATAAAAAGGGGTCCCACTACTTTGGGTTATATTGCTTGTTTTAGACAGTCAGGGGTGCTATAAAACTTCTCCACCCTTAAAAAGGTGCAAAAATTTTATAAAATTTTTTATGGATTTAAAAGATATAGATATAAGCAAACTACCTTCTGAAGTTAGAAAAGAACTTTTACAGTTACAAGTAATGGTAGCTGAAAAAAAAATAAAAAATAAAGCCAAGGATGATTTCATGTCCTTTGTTAAAACCGTATGGCCCGAGTTTATTGAGGGTCCACATCATAGAGTTATAGCTCAAAAATTTAATGACCTTGCAAATAAAAAAATAAACAGACTAATTGTTAATATGCCTCCGCGTCATACTAAGTCTGAGTTTGCTTCGTTCTTGTTACCAGCGTGGATGGTGGGCCGTAACCCTAAGTTAAAAATAATCCAAGCAACTCACACCGGGGAACTGGCTGTGAGGTTTGGACGTAAAGCAAAACACTTAATTGATAGTGATGAATATAGAAAAGTATTTGATACAACTCTAAGAGAAGATAGTCAGGCTGCCGGTAGATGGGAGACGGCACAAGGTGGAGAGTACTTTGCTGCTGGTGTTGGTGGAGCAATAACAGGTCGTGGTGCGGATTTACTAATTATTGATGATCCTCACTCGGAGCAAGACGCAATGTCTGCCAACGCCTTTGATAGTGCTTATGAATGGTACACATCCGGTCCTAGACAAAGGCTTCAACCTGGCGGACAAATCGTATTGGTTATGACTCGTTGGTCTAAAAAAGATTTAACAGGAGTTTTATTGGACAATCAAAAGCAAGTTAAAGGAGATAAATGGGATTTAGTAGAATTTCCAGCTATTTTAGGAGACGGCGATGCTAAAAAACCAGTTTGGCCACAATATTGGAAACTAGATGAGTTAGAATCTGTTAAAGCAACTCTTCCGGTTGGAAAATGGAATGCACAATGGATGCAAAAGCCAACTTCTGAAGAAGGAGCACTTATAAAACGTGAATGGTGGAAGAAATGGGACAAAGATTGGCTTCCAGAGTGTCATTACCTTATTCAAAGTTACGATACTGCATTTTTAAAGAAAGAAACTGCCGATTACTCTGCTATTACAACTTGGGGAGTATTTTATCCAAATGCGGACTCAAAACCAAATTTAATTTTGTTAGATTCTATAAAAGACCGTTTTGAGTTTCCTGAACTAAGACGTAAAGCTCTTGAGCAATATAAATACTGGAATCCGGATATGGTAATCATTGAGCAGAAAGCATCTGGAACTCCTCTAACCCATGAACTTAGACAAATGGACATTCCGGTGATGACATTTACGCCAAGTCGTGGTAATGATAAGCACGTAAGAGTAAATTCTTGTGCACCGTTATTTGAAGCCGGATTAATTTGGGCTCCTAATATGAAATTTGCAGAAGAAGTTGTAGAAGAATGTGCGTCATTCCCTTACGGCGATCATGATGACTTAGTCGATAGTATGACTATGGCTGTCATGCGCTTCAGGCAAGGAGGTTTTTTAACCCACCCTGAAGATTATGAAGACGAGATACAACCAACTAAAATATTAGAGTATTATTAATAACTATGAACCCATTATTAAAATTTTTAGCCGCAGCAAGATCCCTTGCAAGTCAAGGTTTTAAAAAAGAACAAATTTATGATTTTGCTGTACGTGAGTTTGGAGAAGTAAATTCACTTATGCAAAAACAAATTGATAATATTTTTAAACCTCAAAAACCTATAACACCAAAAGATCCTGATTTTGATAACACTGTTCAAAAACTTGGTATCGATGATCAAGGAAAACCTTTTAATCCAAAAGATCCTTTAAATAATATGGCAACTGGCGGACGTGCAGGCTATGTAGAAGGTGGACCAATTCATCCAAGATTAGGAGAACTATCTTCAGGAGTTTCTTCTGCCGAAGAACAACTACAACAAATTAATCAATCACTACAAACAGCTGAAACTAGTTTGGGTGAATCTGGACCAGGTGGTGCGGGTTCCGTGACTCCTTCTGTTAATGGATATGAATCTAGCGGCAGTAGTTTATATAATGAAAGTCCAGCAGGAGAAGTTAGTAATCCTTACCAGGCTCCGGTTGGAATGAATCCTTTTGATAATCCAAAAATAACAAATTTAAACCAACTACCTCCTGGACAACCACAAAAAGTTGCCGAACCTTATGTTCCCGATCAATACACGCCCGGTAATTCCAGCGAACCCTTACAACAAACTGCAGATCCTGTAAGACAAGCTTACGATAAAGAAGTACAAGCTGCAAAAAAACAACGAGCAGAAGGTTTTATGGGTAGAGTAGTTTTACCTGGAGAAAGGAGTTTTGAAGATTTTTCAAGTGGTTATAATTATATGCAAGACAAACCTAATTCATTAGGTCAATTACAATCTTTAGGTGGAGGCCTAGGAGGATTACTTGGTGAAGGTGGCGGAAATTCAAATGCACCACCAGACAGAGAAACTGACATGATGCAGAATGATCCAAGATTTCAAAATTTAACAACAGATCAATATAAAGGTAAAGACACCATGTTTTTAAGTGGCATGGGACAACAAAGCACAATCTTACCTGGCGGAAACTCACCCGAACTTCCTTACCCAGCATTAGAAGTATCAGGTATGCAGTACGCCAAAGGCGGACGTGCAGGTTATTACATGGGCGGTCAAGCAATGGTGGGCGAAGATCTGTCAGACGTTGGCCATGGTTCGGATTCCTTGATGGCAAGAAACATGCAACTTTCTCCAGGAAGCCAAGCTACAACTTCCACAGGATTAAATTATTTATTAGGTCAAGACAACGACACAGTTAGAGTTCCTTATAGTAAAGGTAAACTTGCTAAGAAAACCGTGGACGAAGGACGAAGAGGATTTATGAAAGCTGCTGGCGCAGCGGGCGCTGGTATAGCCGCACTTAAAACAGGATTATTAGGATTTGGAGAAAAAGTAGCTCCGGTTGCTAAAGAAGCTGTTGAAGCAGTTAGTAATACTGCTGGACAAGCTCCAGCGTACTTTTTTAAGTTAGTAGATAAAATTAGAAAACTTGGTGACGACGCACCAAGACTTGCAGTAAAAGATAGAGAAAAAGTTACAACATATAAAGAATATCAATTAACTGAAGATGTTACAACCGGGGAACAAACAATTCAAAGAATGAAAGTAACTGACCCTGATTCAGCAAGTTATTATGGTCAACCTCTAACTGAAGAAACTTATATGAATTATAAACCTGGAAAAGGTCTGGCTGATGAAACGACTAAAGGTAAAACTCCAATAGATGAATATGAAGAAGGCACTGCTTATATAAGAAGTGATCGTATGAATGCGGGAGAAATTGTTGAGGAGTCATCTGGTGTTTCTGATGAAATATATGAAGAGGTGGGTGAAGCTATACCGGAAGTTATTAGAAAGACAAAAGCAGATGGTGGTAGAATTGGTTTTAGTAAAGGTAAACTTGCAACAGAAGGAATTCCTGCTTTAATCAATAAAATAAAATCTTTATTTGGTAACGATGCAATTACAACTGCAGACAAACTTCCTATACCACAGAAAACACTAGACAGAGCTATGTTTAACAAATTTGATGACAGAAACCCTGATCCAAACCGTTTGTTAAATGATGCAGAAATAGAAGATTACGAAATGGAATTAGGGGATAGTGAAACTTGGATGATGGATGGAACTATTGGAGAAGCAGAAAAAGCTTTAATAGATCAAAAAGAATATATGGCTAATATTATGAGAATGAAAGAAAGAGGAGACTTTGGTGATTTTTCACCTTCAAAATTAGATAATGTAAATGATAATCAAATTGAAGAAGCTGTTCAAAATATTTTCCCTACAGGAGATACTAAACTTGATGCAGAGATGGCTGCAGAATCTTTAGTAGAACTTAACCCTCAAATTTTTGGAGATGTACTTTTAGATGATCTAGACGATATAACTAGATCTAAAATTTATGGTGCAGTGTATGACAGGCTTTCAAATAATATGGCTAAAATGATAAAAGACAAAAGAAATTTACCTAATCCAACTAAAACTTTAGAGGGAATTAAAAAAACTGGAACAATAGATATTTCAGATCCAGATATAGCAGATGAGTTTGCAAGATTTATGAAAGAGAAAGACCCTAAGGGATATAAAGATATGGAACAAAAAATTCAATTAGAATCTTTTGACCCTAAAACTAAAGGTCGTAAAGGTAATTCACAGGGTGGTAGAATTGGCATGTTATCTGGAGGTGGTATTTTAAAAGCAGTGTTAAAAAATTCAGCTGATGCAAAAGGAATGACCGTTAGAGATTTTATAATGGCCATGAACCCTAAATCAATTCCTTCAAACATTAAAAATCTTATATCAAAAGTAGACCTTGAACAACTTCAAGCTGGTTACAAATCTTACTATGAAAATATTGCAGATATGATGAAAACAAGATTTGATTTTCAAAAAAATGTTGAAATTGGTAAAGGAACTCCCGTAGAATCATTGTTTAAAAATTTAGAAAAAACTATGGATGAACAAAGTTATGTTCCAAAAAACGTAACACAAGATGATATTGCTAAAACAGAATTAATGATTAAAAATAAATTTTTTGGTAAAGGCCGTAAAGCAAACGCAACTGGTGGCCTAGCTACTATGTTAGGGGAATAATGGAATACGATATAGAATCTATTCTAGAAAAATACGAGGACGACTATAACCCTGGTCCAAGGCCCATGGTCCAAGAACCACGGAACATGTATAGTAAAGGTAAGTTAGTGAAAGAAACAGTAGAAACGTTAGCTTCTAAAATTTTTAAACCAAAAACAGAATTAGATGCTTTGGAACCAGCGACTGTTAAACCTAGTATCCTTAGACGAGAAGCTGCCCCATTAGATCTAAGTCAAATTAACTCTATTATGAAAAATAAAGAGTTCGAACAAGCATGGAAGAATTATAAAATATCAATTAAAGATGTTGGACGTAGAAAATACGACAAAGATCAGTTCTTTGAAATGTGGGCTAGAGAGAACATGGCTGAAGGCGGACGAACTGGTTACTTTTTAGGAGGACCAGCAATTAAAGCTATCTTTAAAAATAAAATTCCAGGCATAACTTACTATCCTCCAAACTCACCCGGTAAAACAACCAAAGATAGTATTGCTCTTTTAACTAGAACTACTGATGAGTCTGGCAAAAGAATCAGTAATTCTAAAACGTTTAATGTAAATACAGCAACTAAAAAAGAAGTTGATGATTATTTAAAACAACAAGAAACACAATTAGAAGGTAAAGTTCAAAAAAAAGGAGGAGACGTAAACGAAATAAGACAGGCTTACACTAAATCTAAAATCGGTTTTACGGAGGAATTAATTAAATGGCTAGATACAAATGCGAGTAATCCTAAATATGATACTCCTGAAAAATTAATAGCTGGAGCTAAAAAAGTATTTAATCAACCTAAATATACAGAAGCACCCAATAAAGTAGAAAAGAATAAAGTTTTCTTTAGTAAAGATAAAGGTTTTGTAATTCCTAAAGAATATGAATTCTATGGGGCAAAAGTAGATAGTAGAAATCCTGATAAAGTCCAAAAAGACATGGCAATGATTTCTTTGTTAAAATCTGACAACCCGGCTTTCAAAGGTAAAAAAGACACTTTAATGAAATTTTTTAACAGAGATCCAGATTCCCCGAAACCCGATTTATCAAAAGAAGAAGACAGCTTTTTAAAAAACTTCAGTAAAAATTTTATAAGATCAGGAGCAGGTGGTGCGGGTACTGTTAAAGATGTAGCTAAAGGTTCTGTTATTTTAAGATATTTAAAAAATGAAGGTGCTAATTTTGATAACAAATTAAATAACTGGAATGAAATTAGAAGATTGCAAACAGATATTCAAAAAGAATTACAACTAACAGATCTAAGTCCTAATAGAATTGATTTTTTAAATAAAAGTTTAGTCGCTGTTAAAGATAAACAAAGAAATGTGTCCGAAGCTTTAAGAAAAGAGTATCCTGATTTATTCACAGGTAAAGAAGGAGATATATCGGGTGCTTTGGTTCAAGAGCATAAAGTTGCAAGAGCACTCGGAGACAAAAGACTTAAAGGAGAAGTAGGTAAGAGTTTTATTCCTTCTACTTATTTAGCAAGAGCAGAATTCACTCCAGCTTTTTTTAACTTACAAAAATTAAAAGATTTTGATACTCCTTTTATGTCACTTGTGGAAAAATATAATAATGCTCCTACAAAACAAACAAAGCTAGCTGTTAAAAAACAGATCGAGACACTAAAAAATACATTTAACAAAAATTCAGGTGGATATCTAAATGATGTAGATATTAACTACGGAACAAAAACAGTTAAGATAAAAGATAAAACTCCAGAGATATACAAAACTTCAAAAGAAGATACGTATGCTCAAATACTAAAAAATGTAAAACACAGTAATACTTATTTTAAAAACAAAGGAATGGATGATCGTATTCTTCAAGGAGATAAATTTAACAGATTCCAAAGAGATTTAAAAAATAGAATTAACGCAAATCAAAATTATAAAAGTTTAGCAATAGGTGTTCCAACAGTTGCAGTAGCAACACAATTTTTATCTGGGGAAGCAACCGCTGAAATAAAACCACAAGGCTCACCCGGACAACTAAATCCAGAAACAGAAAAAACTTTTGCAGAAAGAAACCCGAAAACTACACAGGCTGCTGGATCAGCCGTGGTGGGAGGAACTGTTTTAAAACAAAAACCTGTTAGAGACGTGATTACAAAAGGTTTAGGAAAAATTTTTAGAGGTCTTGGAACAAATTTAGCTGGTAGTGGTTTTGCTGCTACACAAATATACAATAATTTAAAAGAAGGTAAAGGAGTATATGAATCTGTAAAAGATCCTATGGTTGGTGTAGAATTAATGTTTCCATCTTTATTTAAAGAAAATATTTCTAAAATTACAAAAAATAAAGCGATTCAAAAAGCTTTAAGTGGATTTGGAGCTGGAAAATATTTAAATCCGATAGGTGCAACCATATTAGCAGGAGATGCTCTTAGTAAAAATAAACCAGATTCAGAATCTCTTTTTATAAAAGACATGATAAAAGGACCTGATTATTTTAAAGAAAAAAATAATGATTACTATGAACAAGGTGAGCATTATGATGATGTCGGACTAGCCGGATTAATGAAAAAATATTATGACTAAAGACAATCCAACACTTGTAAAAAACATGAAACATGTTAAATGGGATAGTATTCCACCTTTGAAAGGACCGAATCCTAAAGGGTTGATTAAAGACAAGAAACAAGATAAACCAATACAGGAGAATAAATATGGCAGATATAGATAAATCTCTTCCCAATGTTGCAAGACCCGAAGATGAAGTTGTAGAAGATATTAACATTGAAGAGGTTGAAGAATTAAAAGGTCCCGTTGAAATTACAGATGAAGAAGATGGTGGAGCAACTATCGACTTTGATCCCAATGCTGTAAACATACCACAAGATGGCGGCGATCACTTTGCAAATTTAAACGAATTACTTCCTGAAGACGATACTGATGAAATAGGTGACCAGTTACAGAATGACTACATGGAATATAAAACTTCTCGTAAAGAATGGGAAAGAGCTTATATCACCGGCCTAGATTTATTAGGCTTTAAATACCTAAACAGAACGGAACCTTTTCAAGGAGCAAGTGGTGCAACTCACCCGGTACTCGCTGAAGCAGTTACTCAGTTTCAATCTTTAGCTTACAAAGAATTACTACCTGCCGATGGTCCAGTTAGAACCATGGTTATGGGTGCAAGTGACCCGCAAAAAGAAATGCAGGCGCAAAGAGTTAAAAATTTTATGAACTATCAAATCATGGATCAGATGAAAGAATATGAACCTGAGTTTGATCAAATGTTATTTTACCTTCCATTATCAGGTTCAACATTTAAAAAAATTTATTACGACGATTTATTGGGACGAGCAGTTTCTAAGTTTGTTCCAGCAGATGACCTTGTTGTTCCGTACACGGCTACTTCATTAGACGATGCGGAAGCAGTCATCCATGTTTTAAAAGTTTCTGAAAACGAACTAAGAAAACAAATGGTTTCCGGTTTCTATTCTGACATAGAACTTACAAAACCAACTGGAACTATTACAAATGAATTAGATGAAAAAGAAAGAGAAGTTGAAGGAGTTTCCAAAACGCAAAGAACAGATCCTTTATACACAATTCTAGAATGCCACGTTAATCTAGACTTAGAAGGTTTTGAAGATATGGGTGCCGACGGAGAACCCACTGGAATAAAATTACCTTACATCGTTACAGTAGAAGAAGGTAGTAGAAAAGTTTTGTCTATTAGACGAAACTTTGCGCAAAATGATCCAAAAAAAATAAAAATTAATTACTTTGTCCATTTCAAATTTCTGCCTGGACTAGGTTTTTATGGTTTAGGATTAATTCATATGATTGGCGGTTTGAGTCGTACTGCAACTGCGGCTCTCCGTCAGTTATTAGATGCTGGAACTTTATCAAATTTACCAGCCGGATTTAAACAAAGAGGTGTTAGAGTTAAAGATGATGCTACACCAATACAACCAGGAGAATTTAAAGATGTTGATACTCCAGGGGGTAATCTAAAAGATGCTTTCGTATTCTTACCGTACAAAGAACCGTCGCAAACATTATTACAGCTGATGGGGATTGTAGTCCAAGCAGGACAAAGATTCGCATCAATTGCTGACATGCAGGTTGGTGATGGGAACCAACAGGCCGCTGTTGGTACAACTGTAGCTCTTTTAGAACGTGGTTCAAGAGTCATGTCAGCGATCCATAAAAGATTGTATGTCGGTCTGAAACAAGAATTTAAATTACTTGCTAAAATATTTGGCGAGTCATTACCACCAGAATATCCTTACGATGTTATTGGTGCTGCAAGAAATGTTAAAGCAACTGATTTTGATGACAAAGTAGATGTCTTACCTGTTGCAGATCCAAACATTTTTTCAATGTCTCAAAGAATTGGTTTAGCTCAAGAACAATTAAGATTAGCTACATCTAATCCTGAAATGCATAATATGTACTCAGCTTACAGAAGTATGTATGAAGCTATTGGAATAAAAGATATTGATAGAATTTTACCACCACCTCCACCGGAGCAACCAAAAGATCCGGCGATCGAACATATTGATGCAATGGGTGGAAAACAGTTTAAAGCATTTCCAGGACAAGATCATAGAGCGCATGTGACAGCTCACTTAAACTTTATGGCTAGTAATTTTGTTAGAAATAATCCTAGTATTACTGCCGCGTTAGAAAAAAATATCATGGAACACATATCATTGATGTCACAAGAACAAGTTGAACTAGAGTTCCAGCAAGAAATGCAAATGTTGCCACAAATGCAACAAGCTGCAACCCAAAACCCACAAGTTAAACAACAGGTTGAACAGATCTCACAAAAAATTGAGTCTAGAAAAGCTATTTTAATTGCGGACATGATGGAAGAGTTTATGAAGGAAGAAAAAGCTATTACAAATCAATTTGATAATGATCCATTATTAAAACTTAAAGAAAGAGAAGTTGACCTTAAAGCTATGGAAGCAGAACGTAAGTTAAAAGAAGATGAAGCTAGAATTAATCTTGACAGAGCTAAGATGGTACAAGCTAAAGAACTTAGTGAACAGAAACTAGAACAGAATGAAGATTTAGCTAATTTAAGAGCTGATACAGCTATGGCTAAGTCAGAAATGTCTGCTGAAGTCAAATTAACCTCAGATGCTATGAAGGCTAGAGACGTAAATGTCTTGAAAGGCCCTAGAAATTAGTATATTAAATAAACAGGAGATAAATTATGAAGGACCCAAAAATAACAAAAGCAGCTGGAATCAACAAAGACGGTTACTGTAGTGGTGGAGTTGACATAGAAGTTCCTTCTCAAAACTTGGAATTAGATCCTAGATCTAAAACAAGTATAAGAGGAAGAAGCTACATTGCTCAAGGTGATAATGTCGAAGTTAAAGGCACTAAAAGAATGTTGGCTTCGAAAAGTAAAAAAGCTACTTGGTACTAACATGTGGTTATCGGCAATTAAATTAGCCGTTTCTGCTGGAAGTAAAATCTACGCTAATAAGCAGAGAACGAAGATGGCTATGTCAGACGCGCAGTTAATGCACGCTGAGAAGATGGCTACTGGTGCGGAAGCTTACCAGGGAAAATTATTAGAATCTAGAAACTCAGACTGGAAAGACGAATTTATTTTAATTTTACTTTCGGTCCCTATTGTAATGTTGGGATGGTCAGTCTGGTCAGATAATCCTGTACATATGGAGAAAATGGAGTTATTCTTCGTCCACTTTGGAAATTTACCTTTATGGTATCAAACAATTTTTGTTGGTGTAATTGCAAGCGTCTATGGACTTAAAGCAACACATCTGATAAAGAACAAGTAACAAGGAGAAAATATTATGAGAAACGATTATGGAACAAGACCTTACATCTCAAGATTTTCAGCTAAAGCTGCAAAGTCACCTAAGAAACAAACAGCTAACGACAAGCTAGATGAATCTTTAGGAGCAAGAGACGGTAAAGAATCTACAAAGACACAAAGTTTTAAAGATAGAAGAGACGAATCTAAAGGATAGTTATGACTTTACTTACTAAAGGAATGGGTGCAGTTCTTACAAAAATTTTTAAACCTAAACCTAAACCTTCACCTACTATTAGTTCTGTTAAGGCAAATAAATCTGACAACATGTCAAAGCATAAAGTTGCCTTGGCTCAAATTCCAGGACAAACTGCTAACAAATGGAAAAAAAGTTTTGATGATGCAGATAGAATAGGTGCAAAAGTAAGACAACTTACTCAAAAAATAAAGGGTGAGAAAAAAACTGAATCAGGTGTTTCAAAAGGTAAAGACCTAAAAGACTAATGATCAAATCTATTAAAAAATTTATTTGTAATTTATTCAATATCAAAGCATGCAAATGCAAAGATGAACATCTTGAATTTTATGAAGATGTACCAAAACCAACCCACTGCGGAGCACATACTTATTATAGAAAAAGCTGTACCGCGTGTATTACAATAACTAAATAAAGGAGAAGATATGCCGGGAAAAGAAATTAAAGGAAAAAGTAAAATAGCAACTTATAGAAGTGGCGGAAGAGCTGGTTACAAAACTGGTAAATCTGTTAAAGAAAGTAAATTTCCAGATCACTCCGGTGATGGTAAAATTACTAAAAAAGATATTTTAATGGAAAAAGGAGTTATTCCTAAAACTAAAAAAATGACAAGGAAAGCATAATGGCTAAAGCAAAAGGTCTATGGGCCAACATTAATGCTCGTAAAAAAAAGGGGATCTCAAGAAGTAAAAAAGATTCTACAATCACAGCTAAAGCATATAAAAATATGAAAGCTGGTTTTCCCAAAAAGAAAACAAAAACAGCGTAATGGATAAAAATAAAAAAAATAAAATTAAAAAAGTATCTAAAGCTTTGGTAAAAGCATCTAAGTTACATGCAGGTCAAGCTAAGGTATTAAAAAAAATAATAAAGAAAAAATAATGGCTACTGCAGCTTGGACTAGAAAAGAAGGTAAATCTAAATCAGGTGGACTGAACGCTAAAGGTAGAGCAAGTTATAAGGGTGGTACTCTTAAAGCGCCTACTAAATCTAAAACAAGTTCTAGACGTAAATCGTTTTGTGCAAGAATGAGTGGAATGAAAAAGAAACTTACTTCAGCAAAAACAGCAAGAGATCCTAATTCAAGAATAAACAAATCTCTTCGTAAATGGGATTGTTAGTGAGAGATACTAAAGCAATAGAAAGCTTTTTAAAAAAAAATTACAAAGAGATAAAAGAAATGAGTTTGTTTAGATACTTGAAAAAAGAAGTTGAAACAGGTGCTAGTGGAACTCAGGATTATGTAATAAAAAAAGGACCCAATAAAGATAAAATAGCAAAAAAATAGAAAGGAAGACATGGAACCAGAACAAGTATTAAACAAACTAAGAAGAGTTTTAGACAAGAGACTAACCTCACTTTCATTATCTGTTACCTCAGGAGGGGTTGACAGTATGGATACTTACAAGTATATTATAGGACAAATAAATGCATTGGAATCAGTGCGCCAGGAAATCATTAGCCTGCTCAACGATAAGGAAGAAAATGAAAAAAACGGAACAGTCATCGACCTCAACCGAGGTACCAAAAACTAAATCAGCGTTATTAGATAAATACGAAAAAGAACCTAAAAAAGAAGTCACTCAAGAGACCACTAAACTTCCCATGCCTACGGGTTGGAGAATGTTAGTACTACCTTTTAGAATGAATGAAAAAACTAAAGGTGGAGTTTTATTAGGAACAGAAACAATTGATAGACAACAAGTTGGATCGCAATGCGGAAACGTAATTGCTATGGGACCTGATTGTTACAATGACCCAAAAAGATTCAACGATGGTCCGTGGTGCAAGGTGGGAGACTGGGTGGTCTTCGCACGTTATGCAGGGTCAAGAATAGAAATTGATGGCGGAGAAGTCCGTTTATTAAATGACGATGAGATACTAGCAACCGTACAGGATCCAACAGATATCCTGCACAAATATTAACATAGTTGAAAGGAGATACTATGCCAGAAGAAGAGAGAAAAACAAGCAGTCAAATGCCTGTTGAAATGGATACATCAGGCCCAGAGGTCGACGTATCTATTGAGGAAGTAGTTGAAGAGTCGGTAGTTGATACTGCTCCAGAAACCACGGAACAGGAAACAGTAACAGAAACAATAAAAGAAGAAGACGCACCTTTAGAAGACTATAGTAAAAAAGTTCAATCTCGTATTGCTAAACTCACAGGAAAACTTAGAGAAGCACAACGTAGAGAGAATGCTGCTGTAGAATATGCGTCTGCTGTAGAAAAGAAAAGACAAATTGATAACGAAAGATTTCAAAAAGTTGATTCTGATTATACAGCTAAATTTGAAGAGAGTGTAAAAACCGGAATTGAATCAGCAGAAAGAGAACTTTCTATTGCTATTGAAAACGGTGATGCGTCTGCTCAAGTTTTAGCTAATAAAAAAATTGCTTCACTTGCATTTGAAAATGCAAAATTAGAGCAAAGAAAACAAACACAACCCGTTGTACAACAACCCGTACAACTATCAGACGGTGGTAGATTACCAGAACAGACACCTAGAAGAATGCCTGAATCTGACCCTATGGCTGAGACTTGGGCTTCAAAAAATAAATGGTTTGGTACAGATCGAGCCATGACATTTACTGCTTTTGAAATTCACAAGGATTTAGTGGATAAAGAAGGTTTTGATCCTCAATCTGATGAATATTATCAAGAAATTGACAAGAGGATTAAAGTTGACTTTAGTCACAAATTTGATAATACTGAGACTAAGCAAACGAACAGGGCCGTTCAGTCGGTAGCCTCAGCTAATAGAAGCTCAAAACCTGGTCGCAAAACTGTGAGACTCACATCATCACAGGTAGCAATAGCTAAAAAATTAGGTGTGCCACTAGAAGAGTATGCAAAACAATTAAAACTCACGGAAGGAGCATAAGCATATGAAAAACGAAGATACAAAACAACCTTTACGTGCGGCTGGAACTCGGACAAAAACTGATCGTCCAAAAGAGTACAAGCCCCCATCATCTTTAGATGCACCTCAAGCGCCTGACGGATTTAGGCACAGATGGATAAGAGCAGAGTCAATGGGTTTCAATGATGCCAAGAATATTCATGGTAGATTGAGATCTGGTTATGAGTTAGTGAGAGCTGACGAATACGATGACGATACTTACCCAACAGTGCTAGACGGAAAATACGCTGGAGTCATTGGAGTAGGTGGCCTTCTCCTGGCAAGGATACCCGAAGAACTCGCACAGCAACGTATGGACTATCAGAGAAAACAAACTGAAGGTCAAGACGAAGCTATCGAAAACGACTTACTTAGGGATCAGGATAAAAGAATGCCTATCAGTGTTGATAGAAATTCGAAGCACACTTTCGGTGGTACAAAGAAGTAATTCAAAGTCCAACGAAATAAATTAAACCGAACTGGAGGCCGCTAACGCGGCAGGTTCACTAAGGAGAAAATAACTATGGCAAATAGAAACACTGTAGGATTTGGTCTTATAGCTCAAGGTACCGTTGGTTCATCCGACGCAAACCAGGGTCAGGGCAAATACTTCATCGATGCTAACTACGGCGTTGCAATGTTTCAGGGATCTGTTGTTCAGTCAAAAGCTGGATACATCGCTGATGCAGAAGCAGCACGTACTAGGCTAACTATTGGCATACTAAATGGTATTTTTTTTAACGCGGCTACTACACAGAAGCCAACTTTTCAAAACCATTATGTAGCTAATACAGTACCAGCAAACTCAGAAGATATTACTGCGTTTGTAATTGATAACCCTTTACAATTGTTCGCAGCTGGCGTCGATGGCGCAGTAGCAGCAGCATTGTATGGATCTACAGCAAGTACGACTCAGGCAGTGCCTGCAGGAAGTACTTTATCTGGTCAATCAAGTAAACAATTAAATGTTGCAGCTAATACAAGTGCAACAGCTAACCAATTCAGACTATTAAGATCTGCAGAGGATGTTGAGAATGAAGACGGAACAGTAGCAAATTCTACTATTATCGTTACTCAGAATCTTAACCAATACATGCAGAACACTGGTACGGCTGGAATAACTTGGCAATAATAGGAGTATAACGACATGGCAATATCACGAGCACAGCTAGTTAAAGAACTAGAACCAGGTCTGAATGCACTATTCGGACTAGAGTACAAAAGGTATGAAAATCAGCATGCTGAGATTTATACAACAGAATCATCTGACAGAGCTTTTGAAGAAGAAGTAATGTTAAGTGGTTTTGCTAACGCAGATGTAAAAGCAGAAGGTCAAGGAATTGCGTACGACGACGCGCAAGAAACTTACACTGCTAGATACACAATGGAAACGATTGCGCTAGCTTTCGCTATCACTGAAGAAGCTATAGAGGACAACCTTTATGACAGACTTTCTTCTAGATACACAAAAGCACTAGCAAGATCTATGTCTAACGCTAAAGAAGTTAAAGGCGCGGCAGTTTTAAATAATGGTTTACCCGGCGTAGCCGCGGCATCTGCATTTAGAACTGGTGATGGTGTTAACTTACTTTCGCTATTACACCCAACTATCGCGGGTACTGTAGCGAATACACTTGGCACACAAGCTGACTTAAACGAAACTTCATTAGAACAAGCGCTAATCGACGTAGCTGCTATGACTGATGAAAGAGGTTTAAGAATAGCTGCTAAAGCGGTTAAGATGATCATTCCATCAGCTAACCAGTTCAACGCTGAGAGACTTATGAAGTCTCAAGGTAGAACTCAGACTGCTGATAATGATATCAATGCAATCAACTCAATGGGAATGGTTCCTCAAGGTTACAGAGTGAACAATTTCCTAACTGACGCTGATTCTTGGTACTTGATCACAGACGTTCCAAATGGTATGAAAATGTTCTCAAGAACTCCGTTGACTACGTCAATGGAAGGGGACTTTGATACTGGTAACGTTAGATACAAAGCTAGAGAAAGATACGCTTTCGGCGCATCTGACTATAGAGGTATCTTCGGTTGCGAAGGTGCGTAAGCATAACTAAATAATTTTGTGGCGGGACATAGTTCCGCCACATTTAAATAAGAAAGTGATAATATGAAAAAAACTCTCATCAACATCTGGGCCTACAATTACCATGCTAAATTTAATGTTGAGCATGATAAAGATACAGCTAAAAGCGTTGAAGATGCAATACTTGACAAACTAGGAGAAAAGAGTATAGTTTGGGAATATCTCGGAGATAGTTATCATCCGGGAATAAATAGAATAACTTATGAAGAGGTTATCGATGATACAAGACCTATACAAAGCAAAAAGGTCCTTGGAGTTGAAGTGGGAACAAGAGCATATTAGTGAAGATAGATATACTCTTGAAATGGTCAGAATTGATGACAAAGTTAGAGAAGTCATTACTGAGATCAAGCTTGAAGAAGCTAGAATTGCTCACTTACAGAACAACGTAGAAGGTTCTGCTCCACAAGTTTCTGTAGCTACTTAGACAAAAGCTACATCGCTGAAATGCACAAATACCTTAGGATCTCTTGCACTCTATTCAAAAGTAGTATACAAATTAATCACTATACATAAATAATACAATTAAATGTAGACGCGTATAGTCGACAACCCCTAGGGACTACATTTAAATATTCTAGGAGGAATATTAATATGGCAAATACTACATTTAACGGACCGGTTAGATCCTTACACGGATTTGAAATGGCAACTAAAAACGCTACAACAGGAACAGTTACAACTAGATACAGTTCAGGTATGCCTGACTTAACTGGTTTGTTGATTGCAGACACAGCGACAGCAGCTAACATCACTATCGCAGATGGTATTATAGCAACTGTTAACTATACTGGAGCAGCAGCGTGTGCATGTGCATTACCTGTAGCAACTTCAGGAGCAATCGCTGTTTATGTTCAATCTAAAGATACAGCAGGCGGAACTGCAACATTAACTTTTAATGCTAATGGTACAGATACTTGGCAACTTATTTCTTTAATAGAATCAAGAGCATCAGCAGAAGTAACTTTTGATAAGTCAGTAGCGGGTGAAGGACAACTAGTTTTCACTCCTGCTAACGCAGCTACAAATCTTTTAACAACAGGAAGTATGATTGCTTTCCAATGTTTTGAAGATGGAGTTTGGACTATCTCTAGTAGATTAGGTGGAGCAGCGGCAGCAACTACTGGTGCTTTCGCATTTGCAGCGTAATAACTAATTAGTGTGGGGTTTCGGCCCCACATAAACAAAATTTAAGGAGAAAAATATGTCGTCAATATCATCAAAAGTAAAACAATCGGTTGTGTTAGCAGCAGACGGACAAGTGCAATCACTCGTAGCCGGTTCAGCAGCCAATATTACTAAAGCAAATATTATGACCATATATGGTCAAGCTTCTGCAGCGGATGCTGAAATTAAACTTTATAATGAAATAGGTGATGCTAAAACAGCATCTGCATTAATTTTTCATGGTAAGTTTGGAACAGCAGCTAATGAAATTATGGAATTTAATTTACCAGGAGCAGGTATTTATGCTAACACTGGAATATATGCAGATGTAACTAACTGTGATTTCTTTTATATTATAGGAACATTTTAAAGGAGTATTAAATGTCTAATACAACTTCAGGTAATTATCAATTTGATCAAGACTTTTCAATTGATGAAATTATTTCTGATGCTTACGACCGTTTAGGTTTAGTAGGTACTTCAGGTCATCAACTAAGAACTGCAAGAAGATCATTAAATATTCTTTTACAAGAATGGGGAAATAGAGGAGTTCATTTTTGGGAAGTTGGAAATGCTAATGTTAATTTAATAGTAGGTTCATCTACAAATGTAGATGCAACTGCAGAAGGTTCTGGAACTTATACTTTTTACAGGAATCCATCTGATGTTCCAGCAGGAGGAGCTAATCCACCACAAGCTACAACTGTACCTGTTGCAAATATTTATGGTATTACAGATATTTTAAATTGTACGTACAGACAAAATTACAATACCACAAACCAATCAGATACAGGGTTAACTAAAGTTGCAAGAGATTCTTATGCAGCAACAGCAAACAAAGCATCCCTTGGAACACCTTCACAGTTTTGGGTTCAAAGATTTATTGATAAAGTCACTATCACTGTTTACCCTTTACCTAATTCAACAGCAGCAGGAAACTTTTTAAATGTTTACTATGTAAAAAGAATTCAAGATGTTGGAGCTTACACTAACGGATCAGATGCACCTTATAGATTTATGCCTTGTATGGTTTCAGGGTTGACTTATTATTTATCTATGAAGTTTGCACCACAACGAACACAAGAGATGAAACTGTTATATGAGGATGAATTTGCTAGAGCATTATCTGAAGATGGTTCTGCAGCTAGTACTTACATTACTCCTAAAGCATATTATCCGAACATATAATTATGGCTAGATTTGCAAAAGGTAGTAGAGCATTAGCAATCTCAGACAGGTCTGGGGCAGCGTTTCCTTATAGAGAAATGGTTAGAGAATGGAATGGAGCTTGGGTACATAACTCTGAGTTTGAAATTAAACAACCACAATTAGAACCACATCCTGTAGGAGCAGATCCGCAAGGATTATTACATGCAAGACCTGCAAGAGTTGAGTTTCCTGTTTTAGATATTTTACAAAATAATCCTTTTCAAACATACCAAGTAGGGTCAGCCGTTGTTAATGTTTTTTTATCAGGTAATGGTTATACAACAGGTAATATTAAAAGATTTAGAGGTTCTCCAACTACTGCAGGAGAATTTAATATACCACTAGGTGTAGGAGGTATAACAGGATCTACGATTGCAAAAGCTGCTGGATACACTATAACCGTAGGTAAATTTATTAATGGTGCCACAAATACAGATGGGTCTAACGGAACAGATTGGTTTTATTTTAGCGCTGATACAAATGCAACAAGTGTTGTAAACGGAGGGGGAGGTTTTCCAGTCTCAGTTGGACCGGTAACTTTAGAAGCATAATGGCAGGATTAACTTACGCAACATTAACAACAGCAATTCAAGATTATACAGAGGTAGGAACTAATGTATTTACTTCTACTATAACTGATCAATTTATAATGAATGCGGAATACAGAATTGGATATGATATTCCAATAGATGCAGATAGATTTCAATCTCAAGCACAATTAGCTGCAGATAATAATAGTATAAATGTTCCGGCTGAATGTTTATTTGTTAGAGCATTACAAGTTTTTCCTTCAACAACATCTACCACGGTTCAAGGTTCGTATTTAGAGAGACGTGACCAGACTTTTATGCAAGAGTATGTAGGTGAATTAACCGGGGATGTTGGAGCAGGAACGGGTCAAGATACTACAGGACTTCCTAAATACTACTCTATGTTTGGCGGAGCAACTGGTACAGGGGCCACTACTTCAGGGGCTGTTTACTTAGCGCCTACACCTGATCAAAATTATCTTTATATTATGCATTGGAACAAGCTCCCACAAGCACTTTCAGGTAGTAATACAACAACTTATATCAGCCAATATTTTCCTCAAGGACTGCTATATGCATGTTTAGTAGAGGCTTATGGTTTCTTAAAAGGCCCACAAGATCTGTTGACATTGTATGAGAAAAAATATAAACAAGAGTTAGAAAAGTTTGCAGCATTGCAAATTGGAAGAAGAAGAAGAGACGATTACACGGATGGTACAGTAAGAATACCTATCGAGTCACCGCCTCAATAATTAGGAGATAAAAATTATGGCAATAACATCAGCAATATGTAACAGTTTTAAAACACAGATTTTAACAGCAGTCCACAATTTTACAAACGGAGCTAATACTTTTAGATTAGCATTGTACACAAGTAGTGCTACATTAAATAAATCAACTACAGTTTATATAACAGCTAACGAAGTAGCTAACGGAAATGGTTACACTACTAAAGGTGCAGCGTTAACAAATGTAACACCGGCTTTATCTGGTGACACAGCTTGTTGTGATTTTTCAGATGTATCTTTTACATCTGCTTCATTCACAGCTAGAGGTTGTTTAATTTTTAATGATACAGCAACTAATGATCCTGCAGTTTGTGCAGTAGATTTTGGTGGAGACAAAACTGTATCAAGTGGAACATTTACAATTCAATTTCCAGCAGCAGACGCAAGTAACGCAATAGTTCGAATAGCATAGGGGTAAATCCTTATGGCTAATACTTGGAACCAAGCCGGTACAACCTGGGGTTCAAATCAATGGGGTGAACAAGGCCCTACCATAGTTACTTTAACCGGACTTTCAGCAACAACTAATGTTGGATCACTAGTTACAGAAGTATCACATATTTTAACAGGACAATCAGCAACTTCATCGGTTGGTTCAATATCTCCAATAGCGATGACTATCGGTTTAACAGGACAGTCTGCAACATCTAGTGTTGGATCTGTAATTGTAGGAAGAGCTTTTGTTTTAAATGCACCAGCTGCGGCAACAACAAGTGTTGGATCTCTTACAGTCAATAGTACTAAGATACATGACATACAGGGTCTACAGGCAATTTCATCAGTTGGTTCAATAGCACCTGCAGATGTAATCGGAATAACAGGTTTATCAGCAACTTCATCAGTTGGTTCAATAGCACCTACAGCAATGTCTGTTGGTTTAACAGGACTACAAGCAACATCAGGTGTCGGGTCAATAGCACCTGCAGATGTAATGGGTTTAATAGGGGTTCAAGCAGCAACGTCTGTTGGTTCAATTGTTCCCGCAATAGGAGTTCCGTTAACAGCGCCAAGTGCCTTAACAAGTTCCGTTGGAGCAATAGCACCCATAGAAATGACTATTGGATTGGTGGGTCAAGAAGCTACAATTACATTAGGGGGTGATGGTATTATATTAAGGTATTATCAAAAACTAAATCCAAATACCAGTGCATCATATACAAATGAAACACCTAGAACTAGTGCTTCTTATACGGATAAAACACCTAGAACTAGCGCTTCTTATACGGACTTAAACGCATAATCATGTTTGACTTAAAAATAAATAAACTATATAACAAAAGTAATTAGGAGAATAAATAATGGCATCAACATTTACGGATCTCGGTATAGAGTTAATGGCTACTGGCGAAAATGCCGGTACTTGGGGAACAAAAACTAACGCAAACTTAAACCTAATTGAACAATTAGCAGGGGGTTTTTTAAGCGTTTCTATTGCAGGTGGTGCAGGTACTCAAGCTTTAACTGTAGCGGATGGTGCACTAACAGGTACTGCTCAAAATAGAGTTATAGAATTTACAGGAACTATATCTGGAAACAGAATCATAACTTTTCCTTTACTTACAGAGAATTTTTACATAATTAAAAACAGCACATCAGGTGCTCACACAGTACAATTAAAAGCTGTATCTGGTTCAGGGGCCACGGTTACTTTTTCAACAACAGAAAAAGGATATAAAATTATTTATCTTGATGGTGTTGCAACTAACACCGGTGTCTATGACATTACTTCTGATTTAAACATAGATGATCTTACTGTAAATAATTTAATAGTTAAGGAATCACTTGACGTAAACGGCACAATAAAATTAGATGGTAATTATCCTGTTGCTTCAAATAACGTAGCTTTAGGAAAAGATGCTTTAGATAGCGGTTCTTTATCAGGAACACAAAATACTGCTGTAGGTGAATTATCTATGACTTCAAACACATCTGGTGGGGGAAACTCAGCTTATGGTTATACGTCTTTATGTGTTAATACCACAGGTAGTTCTAATACTGCAATAGGAGTAAGTTCTTTACTTGCCAACGAAACAGCATCTCATAACACAGCAGTTGGTAGAACTTCTTTAAGAAAAAATACAACAGGTGGTAATAATACTGCTGTAGGAAGTAACGCTTCTGCTTGTAATACAACAGCATCAAACAACACATCAGTTGGTTTTGATGCTTTATGTGCTAACACAACAGGTACAGAAAATGTTGCAGTTGGTACTTCTGCTTTAAAAGCTAACACAACAGGATTTAATAATTCTGCTTTTGGTAGATGTGCAATGATTGCTAATACTGGAGGTGATAAAAATACTTCAATAGGAATGTCAACATTACGTTGCAATCTTACTGCAAATAGCAACACAGCTGTTGGTTATACAGCGTTATTAAAAAATGTAGCATCAAACAATACAGCAGTAGGTGAGGGTGCATTAATATGCAACACATCAGGTACTAATGGTGTAGCAGTGGGTTGTGGTGCTTTAAAAACTAACACAACAGGTTCTTGCAATATAGCTTTAGGTGTTAGTGCTTTAAATAATAACGTAAGTGGAAATTGTAACGTAGCTGTTGGTAATCTTGCTTTATCAAATCAACTAGCTGGAAATGCTACTGCCGTAGGTACTGCAGCTTTACGTTTAAATACATCAGGTACAAACAACACAGCAGTAGGTTACTTGGCTTTATGTTGTAATACGTCAGGTAGTAATAATATCGCAATAGGTGGGAATACTTTAATGAGAAATGCAACAACAACTAGAAATGTTGCTGTGGGTGGCAGTGTTTTAGCTTGTAATGTAGGTTCTTGTAATACTGGTGTTGGACATAGTGCTTTAACTGCAAATTCGAGTGGAGATCTCAATGTTGCTATTGGTGCTTGTGCTTTAGACGCAAATACTACAGCAGACAATAATACAGCAGTAGGTACATTATCTTTATCGGCTAACACAACAGGTGAAAAACTTGTTGCAATAGGTGCTTTAGCTTTAGATGCTAACACAACAGCTGATGATAATACAGCAGTAGGTTTTTGTTCTTTATCAACTAACACAACAGGTTGTAGAAATGTTGCTATGGGTTGTGGTTCATTAAAAACTAACTTAACAGGTGATAGAAATACAGCAGTTGGACATATAGCTATGGAAGGAAATACATCAGCTGATAATAACACAGCTGTTGGATATGCAGCTTTAAATGTAAACTCAACAGGTACATTAAATGTAGCAGTAGGAGCTAATGCTTTAGCAGCTAACACAACAGCAGATTTTAATACTGCTATTGGTACTTGTTCTATGCTTACAAATATAACTGGTGAAGAAAACACAGCAGTAGGTTTTAATTCTTTAAAAACAAGTACAGTA
>Ga0209816_1000099_pt1 | contig 67087 bp, 59 predicted proteins | sample CoawatmetaG01DNA_FD_187509 | JGI IMG/M metagenome (GOLD analysis project Ga0209816, IMG submission 187509) | Marine microbial communities from the West Antarctic Peninsula - Coastal water metaG017-DNA (SPAdes) (version 2) | ecosystem: Environmental > Aquatic > Marine > Coastal ...
GAAGGATTTGTTTATCTTATTACCAACACCACTACAGGCCAGAAATACATAGGCAAGAAACTAGCAAAGTTTAAAACTACTAAGCCACCACTTAAAGGCAAGAAAAATAAACGTCGTGGAACTAAAGAAAGTGACTGGAGAGAATACTATGGCTCCAGTGATAGACTGAACGCAGACGTTGAAACACTAGGCGAAGATAAGTTTACAAGAGAAATACTATACCTATGTAAAGGTAGGGGCGAAATGTCCTACATAGAGGCAAGAGAACAGTTTGATAGGCGTGTACTTGAAACAGATGAATACTATAATGGTATTATTAATGTTAGAGTCGGTGGATCAGATAAACTCAAACAGGCACTTCTAGAACATCACATACAGGCAAAACATTCCAACACATAAGGTTGGCGGGCCAGATTATAATACCGCTGTGGAAAAAGCTCTCGTATAGAAGCACACGTACATATTGATTGACACACCAGAGTGTGGAAGCCACCAAACAAATTGGGCTCACTAGTTGATATAGATTGAATTGTTGGCAGTCGAAAAACACTATATAGTTTGTAGAAACCCCTTAGCAACAGGAACGAAGCGGGGGAATATTGTTACATATAATGTACATTGTATATTATAAGCAACATAATGTCGACGTAGGTTGGGAAAGGTCAGAGCCCATCAAACTTGTGTATAAACAAATACCTACTTCCAATGTCTTGGCGAATGTGCGACTCACATGAGGTTTTAAGATTAGGTGGGACTAGAAATAGTTCCGTCTGACAAAAACAATCTACATGAAGTTAACACATTATCATTTACATGATAATGCTTTAATGTATTCAATAACTACTATTAATAACGAAGTGTAAGTAGTTTGAGCGTTAGCGAAAACTTGTATGAGCTTGCTCATACATTAATAGTTTACCTAAGTTTGAAATAAATATGTTATAAATACATATAAGTAACTATAGTGCTTAAAGGAATAGATATGAAGATTAATGAATTATCAAGATCGCAGCAAGTTGATGAAGTACCTGCTGGTGGCTTATCTCAACTAGGTAATAAACTTGGTGCAAAGATATTAAGTAAGATACCAGGTGGTGCTGCAAAGTCCAAAGCTGGCAACATGGCTGGCAAAGCTGACTTAGGTGATACAGCAAATAACTTACACAAAGAGTTTAATACATATCTAGGTACTCAGGGCAAAAAAATGGCCCAAGCAACTGGCGAAGAGCTAAGTGCGTTTTTACAATCTAAAAAACATAAAACATCTGCTACTATTCCTAGTGGTGTTTTACAAAAGAAACAACTTGATGCTGTACTAATGCAAGCTGCCAAAGAAGCACTAGCTGGTAAAGGCGGAGTACCGGGCACAGCAGGAGCACCTGGTAAAGGCGGAGTTGCTGGAGGAGCACCTGCTAAAGGTGGAGCAGCCGGCAAAGGCAAAGCAGTAATACCTGATAACATACTAGCTCAACTAAAGCAAATGAATCCTGAGCAAAAACAACAATTGGCAGGAATGTTACAATGAAAATTAATGAAGTAGCACTATACGAAAACAAATCACACAGAATTCTTAAAGAAGGTTGGCAAGACCTAACAGAAAGTCAACAGAAGCACATAGGGCGTTGGGAAACAGAACTTTGGCCTTTACTAGAGCAGTACCAAAAACTTTCTGAAGCAGAACTTACTAAAGATCAAATTTTAGCTATCTTTAAAGGTGCTGAAGAAAATGCAATGGCCACAGGTAACAATAAAAATGCATTAGGTAAAGCTGGTGCAGGCGTTGCAGCAGCTGCTAAACTTCCAGTTGACCTTGCTAAAAAGATTGATGCTAAAATTAAAGAACTTGGCGCAATGGCTAAAAAATCTGGTCCTGTTAAAAATATGGACGCTAAGTTTGCTGAACTTAAGAAAGATATTAGTGCTAAAAATAGCGACAGTAAAGTTGTACAAGGTATACAAACAATAAGCGACTGGGCAAAAGAAAATCCCGGAAAAGCTACACTAGCTGTTGGTATCTTAACTACTATTGCAGCATTTGCTGGCGGTCCAGCAGGCGGTGCAGCCGCAGGTTTAATACTACGGTCAACAAAAGATTTATTACAAGGTGAAGACCTTTCAAGTGCTATTGGTAATTCAGTTAAAACAGCAGCTTATGGTGCTATTGCAGGTTGGGCTATTAACGGACTTGGTGATTGGCTTGGAGGCATTAGAGCAGATGCAGTTCCGTTTGAAAAAGCCGAAGGCGTGTCTACAGTTAAGTTAGACTTTACTAAGTCAGTATCAAGTTGGGGCATGACTCACGAACAACAAATAATTAATATGGTTGTTCCAGATAGTATGGCTGAAGAAATTACAGGCATGGTTGCTGAAATGAGTAAAGCAACAGCCGCAGGTGATCATGCTGGCGGTATAGATATTTTTGATAAGCTATGGGCACAGACTTCAGAATTTAACACAAGCACTGACGCATATAAGCAGTTTATTGAAGATGCAGCTTTTTCAAATGAGGTTGCTGCGGCAGTAGCACAAGCTAACGACACTGCACTACAAGCGATTAAAGGTGCAACAGAGGTTATGGCCGCAACTGCACAAGGTTCATTGCAAGCATCAGGTGATGATGCTAAAGGTGAAATGAAAGTTGACGGTAAAGAAGTTGAACCTGAGCAAGGCGAATTAGATCTTAAAGGTGGCGAAAACCCTAAAGGTACAGAGTCTATTGAAGAAATGACAGCAAGATTAGATTTGTATCTTGCTGAAGCTGATCCTGAGCAAGGTGAATTAGGTTTAGACAATCCAAACACATTTGGTGCAAAACTAAAGCGTGGCGCAGGAGCCTTAGCAGGTAAAGCAAAAGATGCAGCAGCTTCCGCTACAGGCGCAGTTAAACAAGTTGGTAAAGACTTAGGCAACAAAGTAACTGCTAATAAATTACAAAAAGCTTGGAAAAAAGCTGGAGAGCCAATGGACACTGGTTCGATCATGAACATAATGCAAGACGCAGGCATGGACGATGATCAAATTTCAGCAGTTGGACAAGCAAACAAAATTGAATTAACACCTAGTGCGGCAACTAGTGCAGATCCTGCTCAAGCAGATACCGATAAAGATGGTAAAGATGATGCAACCGGTGAGCCAATGAAAGCAACTGGCAAAGTTGTACCTCAAGCAGATACCGATAAAGATGGTAAAGATGATGCAACCGGTGAGCCAATGAAAGCAAAAGCCCCAGGTGCAGACGCAGGTAAAGTAGCTAAAGCTAGTGATGGTCAAGAATATACTTGGTTAGGTGCCCAGTGGCAAAACAATACTTCAAAGAAGATGGCAACTAAAGCTATTGCACAAGAATTAGGAAATCCTGCTAAGGATGGAGCTGCCAAATGGAGCTGCCAAAGATACAGCACCGCCGCAAGCAGACACTGACCAAGACGGTAAAGATGATGCAACTGGTCAGCCAATGAAACCCGCTGGTGCTGGACAACCTGCAACTGCTGGTGACCCAGGAACAACAACAGCTATAGACTTAAAAACATTGGCAGGCGAAATTAAACAAGCAGGTCCACAAGTAGTAGCACTAGTGATAGCTCAACTTACAGCTAAAGCTCCTGCAGCACCTGCTAAAGCTCCTGTAGCTAAAGCTAAAGCACCCGGAGCGCCTACTCAAGCAGCTAATGTTGCAGCTAGGCGTAAGAAAGTTTCCGCAAGTATAGATACTGAAATTGATTCGTTGATTGCTGAATTAGACGCAGTTATGCGTTAGAAGAATGGGAGACCGCTTGTTTTAGTTGTTTCTAAATTTTCTTTAACAATGTCACTCATTAATGATCTATCATCATGACATGTAGCAAAGCCTTCATCAAGAGTCATACCTCCACGCATATACCAACAAAGTTTCATAACTTCTGATCTAATCTCTTTTTGTTGGTTTTCCATATGTTTAACTTCTTCTAGGATCTCAGCTACCGACCAGGCTAGGATCCTTATGCGAAAAAATTTGATTGATCAAAGGTGATTGGAATTTCCCACTCAGCAGGAGCACCTGCTTCAATATCTTCTTTGGAAGATTTAACTTGGATAGGTTCAAGACTAAACTTAGCTCTTTGAATATCAAGATGATCGGTAATAAACTTAAAAAACTCTTTGTCAGTATTTTTAATAAATTCGTCAATGTGTTCTCTATCACTAACAGTAGTATCGCCAATCTGAATTGAATGAATACTTTTAGCAAGAACTGTAATTGTAAGATCTGTAAGTTTCTTAAAGCTTTGATTAAACTTGCCTAATTTTTCTTCATCGGGCATTGTTTCGTCATTAACTAACGCAAAGATACGTTGCTCTTCAAACGTTTTTAAACTACTATCGGTAAATTCTCTATAGCTTAATGGTCTAATAGTAACTTGCATATCGTTAATAGCAACAACGTTTTCGTATTCAACAGTTACTAGCTTGTTAAGCATTTGACGTAAATCTACTCCAAAAGTTTTATCTTCGCCTGTGCCAGGCTCTTTAGTAGTAATCTCCATGTCGTCACCGTAAGTTGCAATACGTATAGCAATTAATGAAGCATCTAAATCAATACTAGGCATTTGCCAAGGATCAACAATGCTTGGAATGCAACTTTTAATCATTTCAACAGTAGCTTGCCCATTAAGCAAAGCATCTGGAGTCTTCATAGTAAGTTCATCTCTTGCTGTCATTGCGTACACTGGTAATTCGCCATTCTCTGGCAGGTTAAGTGTACCATCTGTGTAGAATTTACCTTTACTAGGTAAAGTAATATATACTTTAGGTTGCCTAAAGTATTTTTTTAATGGGTTTGCTTCCATTGAAGTCTGGTTCGAATCTGCCATAACATTTCTCCGTATAAATACAATATGTAAATACTTATCTCAATTATTTATATACGTAGTTAACTTGGATGATAGAACGTGGCAGAACAAACAGAAATTAGTAATGTAGGCGGTGATGGTGTAGCTAGTGAAGTTACTCTATTAAGGCTTGTCAGCACGATTGAAGCGTGGGCAAAGAAATCTGGCGTTGATCCGAAGGCTGAAGCTGCTAAATTACAGAAGCTACATAATGAAGCAGTTAAAAGCGGCATTACTACATTTGATGATACTAGAACAGGTTTAAACAAGTTTGGCAAATCTACTGGTAAAGCTACAACAAGCTTAAATAAATTTTCTAGAGCAGCTATGGGTGCAACTTTAGGAGCATTGTCTCAAGTTGCAGGCGCACTTAAAGGAATAGGCAACGAGTTACTACAAGGTGGCGACAACGTTGGCGACTTTACTAAACACATTCCGTTACTTGGTTCTGCTCTTGCACCTCTTGCTGGATTAATTGATAATAGTGTTGAATCTTATAGACAGCTATCTAGTGTAGGTGGTAACTTAGGAAATAGTATAACAGGTGTAAGAAAAGCTGCTGCGGCTATGGAAATGAACATGGATGAGTATAGTTCCTTTATTGTAGGAAACTCAGAAGCGTTAAGGATGCTAGGCGGAACAGTAGGGCAAGGACAAGAACGTTTTAAAAGGATGAATGAGAATATAAAGAAGTCGGGAGACTTTTCATCTTTAAAGAATTTAGGTTTTACTGTTACTGAAGTTAACGAAGGTATGGCAGACTATATTCAATTGCAGAGAAACTTAGGTACACTTGAAGGTAAAACTAATGCAGAACTAGCTGCAGGATCAGCTGATTATTTAAAACAAATTGATATGCTTGCAAGAGTAACAGGCATGACCCGGAAAGAAGCAGAAGCTTCATTAGCATCGCAAGCTACTGAAGCAGGACTACGGGGAATGCTAAATGCATTTAGAAATGCTGACGGCACTTTAAGTGAAGGCGGTAAAAATCTTCAAATCAGTATGGGACTACTTGACAAAGTCGGCGGCGTTGCAGGTGATGCAATGAAAGACATGATAGACGGCACCATGAACCACGAAGCAACCGGTAAGTTTTTAGCGGCATTAGGCGACGGCGGTCCAGCAGTTCAAGAAGCTTTAAAACAAATAGGACAAGGTGCTGATCCGCAAGTCTTACTAGATGCGTTTAAGGTTGCTGGTGGCTCCTTAGAAAAATTTGCTATGATTGACACTGGTGATAAAATTGCAGATGCACAATCTAGAAGAGCATTTATTGAAAGCATAAGACAGTCACAACCTGAGGTAGCCGCTGCATTAGATGCTGCTGTTCAGTTGAACGAATTAGGAGGAATGAACCTCAAGGCAGCTAAACAAGATCAAAAGAAAGCAGACGCAACAACAAAGTCTATGACTACGTTTGAAGACTCTATTAAGGGATTACGCGGCACTATTCAAACAGCACTTATGGATAGTGGATTATTTGAAATGCTTGGCACAGCACTGGGCGAACTTGGAGATCTGTTTGCTTCACCAGAAATGAAAGAAAGTATTCAAGATATTGCAAAAGTTATTAAAACTACTATTGGCGAATGGATGGCTGTCTTTAAAGAAGGCGGACTAAAAGCTGTTTGGGATAAAGCAATTGGTGGATTAAAAGATATGCTTGGCGATATATTCAGCTCAATGTTTTCAAGCGGAACAGTAATTAAAGGACTTGTAATTGCAGTTGGAGCATTGTTTGCAGCCAAGTTAGTTAAAAATGCCCTGTCAAAATCACTTGGCGGTATTGGCAAATCATTAGGCTTTGGAGGCAATCCTGCAACATCAGGTAAAAGTCTTCCTATGGGCGGCGGTGGTGGCGGTGGCGCCAGCGGCAAAGCTGGTGGCGGTGGTGGCCTTGGAAAAAGCATTGGTGGCATCGGTAAAGGAATAGGTAAAGGCCTTGGCGGCATACTAAAAGGTCTAGCAGGAGGTATTTCAGCATTTGCTAATCCAGCAGTTGTATTAGGTGCAGCGGCATTAGGTGCAGCAATAGTATTAATAGGTGGCGCAATTGCAGGCGCTGTTTGGATGGTTGGTAAATCATTGCCTACTATGGCAGACGGCATGCAGTCTTTTGAACAATTAGACGGTGCTAAATTAATATCAGCAGGAAAAGGCATGGGAGCAATTGCTCTTGGTATGGCTGCATTTGGTGCAGGGTCAGCAATTAGCGGACTAGGAAGTTTAGTAGGTGGAATAACTCAAGGCATTGTTGGATTGTTTGGTGGAGACGATCCATTAACTAAAATGGAAAAGTTCTCTAATGCTAATATTGATGGAGCAAAGGTTAAAACAAATGCAGAAGCACTAACAGCATTTAGTACTGCTATGTCAGCAGCGTCTAGTGCGTCTAATGCAGGACTTTCAGATATTGCCGGTGCAATTGCCGGTGGTATTGCAGGATTCTTTGGAGCAACAGATCCAGTAAATCAGTTAAAGAAGTTTGGCGAAGCAGTAATTGATACTAAGAAAGTTGAATTAAATGCAGCTGCGATGATAGCATTTAGTACAGCAATGGCTACTGCTACAAAACCTCCAGAAGGTGTATCATCAGCAATTGGTAATGCAATTGCAGGATTCTTTGGCGCCACTAATCCAGTAGAGCAATTAAAACTATTTGGTGACACTAAAATTAATTCAGTCCAAGTTGCTACTAACGCTGGCGCTATGATAGCGTTTAATACAGCAATGAGCGGTGCAGTAACTATTGACCAAACTATTTCAGGAGCTATCGGCGGTGCGATAAACACCTTAATGGCAAATAGTCCAATAGATCAACTTGTCAAGTTTGCAGCAGTAGCTATTGACGGTGTTGCAGTTAAGTCAAATGCAGAATCTATGATAGCATTTGGAACAGCAATGTCAGCAATGCCTAGTAAGATGCCAGGTGATGGAGCGTTTGCATCTTTTGGTAAAGCTATTGCTGGCTTCTTTGGCGCAGACACTCCGTTTGATCAAGTAAAAGATTTTGGTGATATGGATCTTAACTCTGCAAAGGTTAAAATAAATGCAGAAGCTATGGTATCGTTTGGTAACGCAATGTCTTCACTTCCAACTGGAATGGGAGAAATAACCTTACACAAGCACTTTGCTAGTAGAATGCAAGACTTAGGCGAGACTAACCCAGACGGAATAAAAGCTGTAGGCGTAGCATTAGCAAGTCTTGGATCTGCTCCTGGACTAGAATCAAGCTTAAAAACATTAAAATCTGCATTAGATGCTGATGCAGCTGACGATTATAAAGATTCTATTGTAGAACTAAAGGATGAATTTAAAAAATTAAACGATGAAATGGCTAAGTCAAACAAACTTGCTAACACTCGTGCTGGCAGAGCTGCCAGCAAGGCGGCCGGAGAAAGCTCAGATCAGTTAAATACTACGATGACAAACATACAGACTATTTTGTTAGAACTGAGTTCTGATGCAAAGGATACTCGAAAGTTTACTAAGAAACTTGCTGATGAAGTATAGTACGGAGAAAAATAAAAGATGAGCTGGAAAAAATACTTTACACCTGTTCCAACAGGCGATAATCAAAACGGTAGTTACAGCCCATTCACTGCTCGTAACAGTGGCAACCTTGCAGGCCCTGCAAAAACAAATTATTCTAGCTACTTGCCAGATGTATATGTCGGCAGTCCAAACAGAGTTGAGCGTTATAGTCAATATAACACTATGGACCAAGACAGTGAAGTTAATGCTGCACTAGATATTCTTGCTGAGTTTTGTTCGCAGAAAAATAAGTCTAACAATACACCTTTCCTTGTTGAATATAAAAATAAAGCAACCAACAGTGAAATAAACATTATCGGACAGTACTTACAGCAATGGAATAAACTACAACACTTTGAAACAAAGATTTTTAGAATACTTCGTAACGTATTTAAATATGGAGATCAGTTTTTTGTAAGAGATCCAGAAACTAAACGCTGGTTTCATGTTGATCCAGCAAACGTAACACGTATTATTGTAAACGAAAGCGAAGGCAAAACTCCTGAGCAGTATGTTATTAAGAATGTAAACTTTAATTTTAAAGACGGTATTGCTACTACTCCGTATAACACAAACGGAAACATTGGAAATGCAGGAACTAATCCAGGAAGCACACTAACCGGCGGCCGTGGACAAGTAGGACAGCCAAATGCATCAGCTAGCGGAAGTAGATTTACTACTGACGATGGTGAGATGACAGTAGATGCAAAAGATGTAGTGCATTTAAGTTTATCAGAAGGATTAGACAACAACTATCCATTTGGTAATAGCTTACTTGAAACTATCTTCAAAGTGTACAAGCAAAAAGAATTGCTTGAAGATGCTATTATTATTTACAGAGTACAACGTGCTCCAGAAAGAAGAGTATTCTATGTTGATGTGGGTAATATGCCATCTCATCTTGCTATGCAATTTGTAGAGCGTGTTAAGACGGAAATTCATCAAAGACGAATTCCATCGCAGACTGGGGGCGGAACTAATGTCATAGACAGTTCATACAATCCTTTGTCAATCAACGAAGATTACTTCTTTCCACAAACTGCTGAAGGGCGTGGATCAAAAGTTGAAACATTACCAGGCGGTACTAACCTTGGAGAAATTGATGACCTTAGATATTTTACTAATAAGCTCGTACGTGGTTTACGAATCCCTAGCAGCTATCTACCAACCGGGGCTGACGACAGTGCTGCTCAATACAATGATGGAAGAGTCGGAACAGCCTATATACAAGAATTAAGATTTAATACATATTGTGAAAGACTACAAAACTTAGTTGTTGAAGAGTTTGATCAAGAGTTTAAACGATATATCCTTGAAAGAGGAATTAATATCGACACAGCAATGTTTGATCTTAAATTCCAACCACCACAGAACTTTGCAAGCTATAGACAGGCTGAGATTGATAATGCTCGTGTACCAACATACACACAAATGGCAGCTATTCCTTACATGTCAAATAGATTTGCACTTAAACGTTTCTTAGGTATGAGTGACGAGGAAGTTGCAGAGAATGAACGTATGTGGCGAGAAGAAAATGAAGAGAACTTAGAGCCTATTCCAGGTGAAGCATCAACTGAAATGAGAGATGCTGGTATTAGTCCATCAACAATTGGTGGCGATCTTGGCGGCATGGAAGACGAAGTTGAAGGCGATGGCGAAATGCCAGTAGACGGTGGCGAAGGTGCATCACCGGATACAGTTACAGGCGCTGAATTAGGTGCGGCACCGGCAACGGACCAAACGGTATAAATAACAGTATGATACTACGAGAATTATTTTATTTTGATAAAGAGTCTGTTGAGGCAGTAGACGATAAACGCTACGAGCCGGAGTATGACGATTCACCTATGAAAAAGAGCGACACACGTAAGACTCGTTTAAAACTGTTTCAAATTAACAGGTTACGTAAATCATCTGAACTACATACAGAGGAAAAGCAAAAAGAACTTGAGTTCGTTAAGCAAATGTATGGTATTGCAGCTAACGCAGAAGCTGTATAAAGAGATGAATGAAAAAATATATTCCTGGTGAAACTAAAGCACAGCGTAAAGTCCGCAAAAATCTAAACAAGAACCCTAACACAACAAAACAAACTACTGTAGAGACAGTTAAGACTGTAACTAATCAACATAACATTGCATTTGTAATTGGCAATGGTACAAGTAGAAATCCAATAAGCTTAGAAAGTTTACGACCATTAGGTGAAATATACGGATGTAATGCTGTATACAGGGATTTTATGCCTGATCATCTTGTAGCAGTTGATACAAAAATGGTTCTTGAAATTAACAAGGCAGGAATACAACATCGTGTTCCTACATGGACTAATCCTAATCGTGCATACAATGAAATGACAGGATTTAACTTCTTTCAACCATCAAAAGGTTGGAGTAGTGGCCCTACTGCACTATGGTTAGCATCTGATACAACAAAATATGATACTATCTATATTTTAGGATTTGATTACGAAGGAACAGGTACATTAGTAAATAATATTTACGCAGGCACACAAAACTATAAGGCACCAACAGAAAAAGCAACGTATTATGGCAATTGGCTCAAGCAGACCATAATTACTTGCCAGAATAATCCAGAAAAGAGATATATAAGAGTAGTAGGAGACAGTTTTATTACTCCTCCGGAGTTATTGAAACTAGAAAATATCGAGAATATGTATGTTAAGGATTTTAAAAATTCCTTTAATATCTGACAAAATATTGAAATGGTTCGTTTTGAGCCTATAACTACGTGCTTTTCTGTGAATAGAGTAAATATATTATGACAGCCCATACCCAATCGGTATGTACAATACATTTAATAGGAGAGTAAAAATGGCAGATCGCAATAAATTTGAACATATGCTAGAATTGCTTGTCAATGAAGACAAGGAAGCAGCAGAAAAATTATTCCACGAGATTGTGGTAGAAAAATCCAGAGATATCTATGAAGGTCTTTTAGAAGACGACAAAGATGTTGATGAAGCATCAGACGAAGAAGTTGAAGAAGCTTCTAAAGATGATGACGAAGATAAAGATGACGCAGTTGATGAAGCTTCCGATGAAGAAGTTGAAGAAGACGACGACGAAGAAGTTAAAGAAAACTTTGACTTAGACGAGTTTGAAGTCGAAGCTGATCCAATGGATGTAGGCGGCGATGCAACTGACGAATTAGAAAAAGATCTAGACGGCGATAGTGACGACGATGATGACGCACCAGAAGGTGATGTTGAAGATCGTGTTGAAGACTTAGAAGACGCACTAGACGACCTAAAAGCAGAATTTGAAAAAATGATGTCAGGTGACGAAGGCGAAGACGACGGCGAAGAAGCTGACGACGATGCTGAAGGCGGCGAAGAAGATGATGCGGGCATGCCAGATTTAGGTATGGACGACGAAACTGAAGAGTCTGCAGGCGAAGAGCCTTTCCAGGCAACAATTACACCTTTATCAGCTGGTGAGCAAATGCGTGAATACGTAGAAAAAGTATCAGCTAAAATGGGCGACAACGGAGCAAACACTAAAAGTTCAGTTGCAGGCTCAAATAACATGGGCGGCACAGCAGGCAACTTAGTACAAGGTACTGAAGAGTCAGGTGGCGAGCATGCTGGTCTAGGCGATATGAACGCTAAAGACCAAGACGGCGGCAATGTAAATGTACCAGGCGGAAAAGCTTCTAAATCTTTAAAAGCAGCTCCAGGCCACGGTGCAGAGAAAAAAGGCAAGCCAGAAGCAGCAGCTGACAAGTCATCGCTTATCGGCAGCAAGTAAGTTAAGGAAGACTGAATGATACAGCTACAAGAGAACTTGACATTTGACCAGGCGAAGATGGTAGTCGAATCTTCCACTGAAGGTAAAGACCTTTATTTAAAAGGTATTATTATCCAAGGTGGAATTCGAAATGCTAATCAGCGAGTGTATCCTGTAAATGAAATTGGCAGGGCTGTCAAAACTCTCAACGATCAAATCACTGGAGGATATAGCGTTCTCGGAGAAGTTGATCATCCAGATGGACTTAACGTTAACCTTGACCGGGTATCGCACATGATTACGGAAACGTGGATGGAAGATGCAAATGGTTATGGAAAAATGAAGATATTACCGACCCCTATGGGACAACTAGTTAAAACAATGCTTGAGAGCGGAGTTAAACTAGGTGTTTCGTCTAGGGGATCGGGTAATGTTTCCGAAGACGGAAGCGGCGAAGTTTCCGACTTTGAAATAATTACGGTAGACGTAGTAGCACAACCAAGTGCTCCAGGCGCTTACCCAACTCCGATATACGAGCACCTAATGAATGCACGTGGCGGAATGAAGGCATACGAAATGGCACAGGCAACAAGACACGATCCAAAGGCACAGAAGTATCTAAAGGAATCGCTAATAAATATTATTAGCAAACTCCAATAAACTAGGAGAAGAAAGTATGATAGATGCACTAAAAACACTTTTTGAAAATGACGTGGTATCATCTGAAATCAAGGCTGAGATTGAAGAAGCATGGAATAGCAAGATTCAGGAAAACAAAATGCAGGCAACTGCTGAGTTACGTGAAGAATTTGCTACAAAGTATGAACACGATAAAGAGACTATGGTCGAAGCTATCGATAACATGCTGTCTGAGCGACTTCAAGAAGAAATTGCAGAGTTTGCTGACGACCGCAAACAACTTGCAGAAGCAAAAGCGAAGTATGCTGTTGCACAACGTGAGAATGCAAACTTACTCAAAGGTTTTGTTGCTGAGCAATTAGTAAACGAAATCAAAGATTTACATGAAGACAAAAAGGTTATGGCTGATAATTATGCCAAACTAGAAGAGTTTATTGTAGATGCCTTGGCTAACGAAATATCCGAATTCCAAGAAGACAAAAAAGACTTAGCCGAAACCAAGGTACGCCTTGTACGTGAAGCTAAGAACCACTTTGCTAAAGTTAAGAAAAACTTTATCGAAAGAAGTGCTACAGCAGTATCTGAAATGGTTGGTAAATCACTGAAAGGTGAAATCCACGCATTGAAAGAAGATATTGACACAGCACGAAAAAATGACTTCGGTCGTAAAATCTTCGAAAGCTTTGCTTCTGAATATGGTACTAGCTACCTAAATGAAAATTCAGAGACTGCTAAACTAATTAAAGTTGTTGACATGAAAAACAAGCAACTTGACGAAGCGAAACAGTTTGTAAAGAAGGCGAAAGCAATCGCTGAATCAACACACGCAGATAAAAAGCGTATTGTTGAAGCAGCAACAAGAAAAGACTTAATTAGCGATTTACTTGGGCCATTGGCAAAAGATCAACGCGAAATTATGACAGATTTACTGGAATCAGTTCAGACCGTGAAATTAAGAACACAGTTTGACAAATACCTACCAGCGGTAATCGACGGTAATACTCCAGCTAAGAAGGCTAAATTAACAGAAGGCACTGAAGTAACAGGCAACAGAAAACAAACTACAACTAGTTCATCACAGCAAGCAAGCGTAGATACGTCAAGCGACAACGTCGTTGACATCAAACGTTTAGCTGGTTTAAATTAAGGAGATAATTATGTCAGAACTACTAGAAAGCCGCTGGCAGGATACGAAAACTGCACTTTTGGAAGGCCTACAAGGCAACAAAAAAGGCGTAATGGCTACCACTTTAGAAAATACCCGTAGGTATTTGTCTGAAACAGCCGTTGCAGGTACAACATCCGCCGGTAATGTCGCAACTCTTAACAGAGTTATCCTACCCGTCATCAGACGTGTAATGCCAACCGTTATTGCTAACGAATTAGTTGGTGTTCAGCCTATGACAGGTCCTGTGGGTCAAATCCACACGCTACGTGTTCGTTATTCGGATACGTTCAACGCAGGTGCATCAGGTGCAACTGCTGGTGAAGAAGCACTTAGCCCGTTTAAAATTGCTGAGTCTTATTCAGGTACAACTGCTGGAGTAGCTGCTAACACAGCCGTTCTAGAAGGCGCACCTGGTAATAAGCTTTCGATCCAAATCTTAAAGCAGACAGTTGAAGCGAAAACTCGTAAGTTGAGTGCTCGTTGGACTTTTGAAGCTGCTCAAGATGCACAATCAATGCATGGCATTGACGTTGAAGCAGAAATTATGGCTGCTTTAGCACAAGAAATTACAGCTGAAATTGATCAGGAAGTAATTTCGAGTCTAACTACTCTTGCTGGTACAGCAGGACAAAATTATGACCAAGCAGCGGTATCTGGTACTGCTACTTTTGTTGGTGACGAGCATGCTGCTTTAGCTGTTCAAATCAACAGAGTATCAAACCAAATCGCTCAGCGTACACGTAGAGGCGCAGGTAACTGGGCTGTTGTTAGTCCTTTTGCACTAACAATTCTACAGTCTGCTACAACTTCAGCGTTTGCAAGAACAACTGAAGGCACTTTTGAAGCTCCAACTAACACTAAGATGGTTGGTACTTTGAATAATGCAATGAAAGTATATGTTAACACATATGCTGCAGACAACGCTAACATCATTGTTGGTTACAAAGGCTCTAGCGAGTCTGATGCGGCAGCATTCTATTGCCCATACATTCCGCTAATGTCCTCAGGTGTAGTACTGGATCCAGGTACATTTGAGCCAACAGTAAGCTTTATGACACGTTACGGTTATGTGGAGTTAAACAACACAGCATCGTCACTTGGTAATGCAGCTGACTATCTTGGTGCAGTATCTATTGAATCAGGAAACGTTAACTTTAGTTAATTTTACTTTGATAAAATAATAGATTAAAATAGGCCCTTTAGGGGGCCTATTTTTTTGACTAGATAATATAAGGAATACACATGGACGTAGTATTAGTAGTAGGTTTGTTTTTAACCTTGTTTATATTCGAACCAGGTAATAAAAAGATAAATGCTTATTGTAAGCAAGCAGTAATAGATAAAGAGTTTGAATCTCGAAAGTTGTGTTGGGATTATTATACAGATTATCGTGAAGATATTCCAAATTAAATGTAATTTAATGGTTGACAACTATTCCTTTTAGTGCTATTATATATGTATAGCTTAGGAGATATCCTTTAGTTAGATAGTGCAAGGAACAAGCAACCGCAGCGTTGTGAACTTGGCTAGCACCTGTAGTGGGACTGTATGAGCGTAGAGATACGAAGATATAGATTTTGGACTTAACGGTTCGATGTTAGGCTCTCCGAACTTAGAAATGAGTTGCTAAGGAGTTGTTGGTAATCATTAATCCCAACCTATCACCTTATTTAGAAGTCCATCCCACACTTTTTCTTTTACTCCTAATGATAAATACATTGTCAAAGAGAGAACCTCTATGATGAGGACTTATGCGGGCCCACCGTGTAGACCTAGAACGTCAACTTATTAAGGAGAAAAACAATGGGAAGACCAATTAATAAAAAACACATCGGAGACGGTGCTGGAAAGATTCAAGTAACAGCAGTGAGATTTGCAGCCGGCGCAGAAATAGCAGCGGCAACAGAGTCACATATTGTGTCACAGCGTTCAACTAACAAGTTTAACGTTACTGACGGAACCAAGACTGAAGTTTGTACACTAGTTAACAAAACACCTGGAGCGTTAGCTGCAAGTGAATTTTGCATTAACGTTGCAGACAGTGCAGGTGTTACTAAGCAGATTACTAAACTTCGCAACAGAACAATGCAAGTTGAAGGTGGTACATCATACGTAGGAAATGCCAAATGGGCTAGAACAGCCGCAGGCAAAAGTGCAGCACAGGAAAGACCAATCACAGGTGCAACAGCAGCTAATCCAGTTGTTATTACATCTAACGGTCACGCTCTTGCAAACGGAACTAAAGTTTCGATTCGCGGAGTAGTTGGCATGGTAGAGCTTAACACTGCAACTGCATACACAGTAGCAGGTACTGCAACAAATACTTTCCAATTAGCAGGTATTAACGGTAGTGGATTTACTGGATATACATCAGGTGGTGTAGCAACAGTAGCAGCAACAGAAACTGGCGGCATTGTAGTCGACGCTCAAGCTACATAATAGGATATATTGAATGTCTAAGTATGTAAATGTACCATCAGGAAATTATAGTCTTGCTGTACAAAACAGCGGAACTATTACACTCAATACTGGTCCTCAAGTAGGAACAGTAATAATTACGGGTGACTTAACTGTGCAAGGTAGTACTACTACAGTTACTTCAGAGAATTTAGAGATTAAAGATAATATCTTAACACTAAATTCAGGAGAAAATGGAGCAGGTATTACACTTAATGATTCTGGTTTAGAAATGGATCGTGGTACATATGTTAATGCGTTATTTACATTTAATGAAAACATTCAATGGTCTGATCCTGTAACGGATACTACAAAAACCGGCGGCTTTGTTTTTAAAGATGCAAATAATGCGTTAATAGGTATTAGGACTAATAACATCAATACTGGTGGCGGTGATTTATATTTAATAAACGCCGGCACTGGTACTGTTAGTGTTACTGGTACAGTAGATTACGAAGATAACGTTTCAGATGACGACGATCTTACTAATAAAAAATATGTTGATGATGCTATTACTAATGCGTTTAGTACTGTTAATATATCTACAATTGGACAAGGTAATGTAGGAACACAAACAGCTATTGCTATTGCAGACGTAGATGTTTCTGGCGTACCTAGTTATATTGATTTTGCTATTGACGGTGTTGCTAATACTAGACTTTATGAAGATAGACTTGAACTACCAGAGGTTAGAATAGTAGGTTCACTGATTGAAACTACTTCTAGTAACCAAGACATGATTATTAGTTCTCCAGGAACTGGTGTAGTACAAGTTGATGATACTCTGCATATAAGACAGGCAGTATCAACTCCAACAGCACCTGCAGATGGAAACAAACTTTATATGGCTACTGAAGCGTATGGACAAACAGGAATGTTTTTCGTAAATGCACAAGGTACTAGGGATGAACTAATAAGTAAGAATAGAAGCATACTTTATAGTATGATATTTTAGGAAAAAACATGGCAATTATATCCGCACAAGTAAAAACAACAAACACTGACATACTAGACCCAACTGGTGTAGGTTCGCCTGCAGGCGCAGTACCAACTGGAAAAACGTATGCAATTACAAATATGATAATTTGCAATAACAGCACAAGTGCTGCTGCAACACTTGATATTCATTTAGTTAAGAGCGGTACCGCACTATCTAATGCAGTAACAAGAATAGCACATGACTTATCGTTGCCAGCAAAAGAAACATTTACATTTGACACTGAAAAAATTATTTTAGATGCAGGTGATAAAATTGTGCTTATTGGCTCGCCCGACATTGGAGCAGGATTGTCTAATTTGTCTGCAACTGTAAGCTATTTGGAAGTCTAAAAATGAGATTCCTTAAACAACAAAGTACTAACACACGTGGCACAATTGGCACTGGTATTAGGTACACTACTAATAATCAAGCAGTTATTGATGGAACAGAAGCAATTGTTGTACCAATAGGAACAACAGGTCAACGCCCGTCATCGGCTATTAATGGACAAATTCGATATAACACAACAAACAATGAGTTTGAAGTTTATGAGAATAATGCGTGGAAGAATTTAAGATACGCTGAACCAAACCCAGTTGGAATTACACAACAAAATGTAGGCACAGGTGATGGCTCAGAAACTACATTTGGACCATTAGCAAGCGGAGATGCAGATTATCCAGTTCCGGCAGCTGCACAAAATGTTTTAGTATTAATAGAAAACGTTTTTCAAATTAGTACAACAAACTATACACTTGTACAAAATCCAAGTTCAGGGCCAGGAGCACCTTATGCTGCAGGCTATTACATTGTCTTTGGAACAGCAGTCCCAACCGGCAAACCAGTAACAGTTATACATAACTTCGATAAGTAATTCCTATAAATATAGTATAGGAGTTAATAATGGCGCTAGGTAGAATTGGTGGAGGCGTTCTAAAAGATAATTTAGAACGCAACGGATCAAACTTAAATTTTAAAAATACAAGCGGCGCTGTTGCATTACTCCATCTTGACGTTGTAAATTCAAGAGTTGGAATTAATACAGAATCTGCAGCATCTGGGTATTCACTAACATTACCGACTCCTTTATACACACAACATTTTAATGCAGACTATGTTAATACTCAAAACTGGACTATTGATACTAGCAGGATATATCAAAATAGCGGAGATATAAATCTTAGCGGAGCAAACAGTGTATTCCTTTCTGGACTACTAACAGACAACTTAACAGTTAGACAGAATACAATTAGATCTAATCAATCTAATGAAACTATCAGTTTAGAGCCTAGTGGAACAGGAACAGTTGAAATATTTTCAGATTGGAATTCAACTGGTGATATACATGCAAGCGGAAATATAACCTTCGGTGGTGACTTAGTATTAGGTGACGATGACGATGACACAGTTACTTTTCAAAGCGATGTAAATAGTCATATACTTCCTGATGTTAATGATGTATCGGAATTAGGTGCGTCTGGTAAAAACTGGAATGAGTTACGTGCATCTACATTAAACTCTGCATCTGTTGCAACGCTAGGACTTAATGTTAATACAAATGTAATAACAGCAACTCAACTTAATACTAATTTAAACTTATCTCACACAGTTAGTGGTAAAAAAGTTGACGCTAATTTAGTACTACTTAAAAATGGCACTATATCAACCGCAGGAATAACTTTAGGATTTGATGTAACAAATGAGTTAAGTATTATATCAACTACAGCATTAACTCTACCAATAGGTGATAGTTTAGCTCGCCCTACTACTGAAGGCGGACTTAGATTTAACAATGCTACAACTTTGTTTGAAGGCAGAGCAGATACAGGATATATGCCACTAGGAGGAGTATACTCAGATGATAGTCAAACTAGTTTAACTGCTCACCCTACTAATGATACTATACTATTTCGTGCAAACAACACTACTTCTGGAGTAGTAAACTCAACAGGAATAGAGCTAAATGCGTTACAAGTTGATGACGTTAATTTTAACGGAAGTACTCTTACTACTACAACAACTGATACTAATCTAAACTTAGTACCAGCAGGAACTGGAAAAATAGTTATTGATAATATTACTTTTAATAGTGATGGTACTATTACTAATACTACTAATGCTGTATTAACTATTGATCCTACAGGACAAGGCTATCATAAAGTATTAGGAACTAACGGATTTGTAATTCCTTATGGTACTGACGGCGAACGCTGGGTTGCACCTGCAATAGGTGATACTAGATGGAATACTGATTTGTCAATTTTAGAAACTTGGAACGGCACACAATATATTGGTTCAGCAGGAGCCAGCGGTACAGTTACCGCAGAATACGCTGCTGATCTCTTCTTACAATATACAATTATACTAGGTTAATTAATCCCCCATTTCGATAAATACTATTGCTGCAACGTATGACCTTACATGCAGTGACACACTGTGGTTAACCAGCAAAGAGCCCTTAGGGGATGAGAGTTTGGCTAGAGGGACAGGATCCCCGTATTGAGGAGAGAAGATGGCTATTGGTCGCATTAGTGGTCCGCTCTTAAAAGCAAATCTACTTCGTGAGGGAGTAAACTTAGCTTTTGAGACAGATTTACTATATCTAGATGTTAATAACAGCCGCGTTGGTATCAACAACGCAAGCCCCCAATACGATTTAGATGTTACAGGAACAACCAGAACACCCGGTCTACAAGTTAGTGGAACTGCTTCTATTGGCAATGTACAATTTAGTGGAAGTACAATTAGTACAACCGCTAACACACTTGTATTAGGAACAGCAGACAACGTTGTTTATAACAAACGATTAACTATTGACACAATTGATATTACAGATAATATCATTTCAACAAACGCATCTAATGCAAATATAGAATTTGTTCCGAACGGTACTGGTACTGTTGAAATAATCGGAAACACAAATGTTCACGGAAATATTACAGCAACAGGAAATATTACAGCAAATGGTAATATTACTATTGGTGATGCTGATACTGACAACGTAACATTTAATGCTGACGTTGCAAGTAACATTATACCAGATATTACTAACACATATAATTTAGGGTCTGCTACAAAGAAATGGAACAATGCATATATTAATGATGCTATAGTTACACAAGCAAACGTAGGTGACATAAACATTGTATCATCTACTATACAAACATCAGTTTCAAATGCAAACTTAGAGTTACGTGCAAATGGCACAGGTAGTATAGTAGTAGATGATTTAAGTTTTAAAAATGCAGTAATTACAAGTACAGGCGACCTTACACTTGCTCCTGCAAACGGAAATGTAAGTATAACAGGAACAGGATCATTAAAACTTCCTGCTGGTACAACAGCTCAACGCCCAACTGCTGCTCCTGGTAAATTAAGATATAACAGTGATACAAACAGCTTTGAAGGATACAATGGTTCTAACTGGATTGTACTTAACGGTGTGCAAGACCTTGATGGCAATACTAATGTTACAGCAGAATTAACACCTGGTGCAAATGACGATACTATAAGATTTAATATTGCTGGTAGTACAATAGTAGATATCACTAGCACACGTTTAAATGCTCCAAAAGTAACTGTAGATGACATAGTAATTAATGGAAGTACTGTTAGTACTATTACTGCTAATACAGATTTAAACTTAGATGCAAACGGCACAGGTAGCGTAGTATTTGATAGTACGCTAAGTATTAAAGACAATACTATAACAAACTTAACTAATAATGGAATAACTACTTTTGCCCAAAGCGGCACAGGCTATTTAAAATTTGCAGGAACAGGTGGATTTGTTATGCCTGTAGGAACATCAGCACAACGTCCTGCAGCAGTTGAAACCGGAATGATGAGATATAATACAGAAGAATCAAGAGTAGAAGTTTATGACGGATCGTGGGGATCGGTTGCTGGCGCTGGTGCAGGTATTTCTCAAGGCGATGCTGAAAATATTGCATTAGAATTAATCATAAGTTTAGGATAATAGAATGGCAACAACGTTTAGAAATAAAGTAGTAAAAGACATTGGAACTATGAAAATAGTTGCAATAACAACTAACGGTAGTACACGCTCAACGATTATTGGAATTAGCCTAGCAAATACAACTAGGGGTGCAGTAAGTGTAAGCATACTAATTGGTGACGATGCAAGCAGTGAAGGGTATTATTTAAAAGATGTATTCTTGCCACCTAACTCAACACTAAAACCGTTAGGGCCAGCAGAGAAATTAATTTTAGCACCAACTAACACATTACTATTGCAGTCAAACAAAGAAAACTCAGTTGATGCTGTTATAAGTTACGTAGACATTGTTTAAGGAAAAGTAAATGGCATATATAGGAACATCACAAGAACAATATTTCCTACAAAATGGGGAGAGATATTTTTACGGGTTGCGTAGGACTGATAACGGTGAATTATTTTTATCTAAAATAGATCAACTAGATCAAGACGATATGGTACAGATTAATAAGATTGGCGATCCTACACAAAACTTTCCTAACTTTGAACAAGGGCAACAGTTTTTTGAAGGTAGAGATTACGTACATAATTTAGTGTATGAAAATCTTAATTACGAACAATTTAAGCACGATGACAGAGACATTTTTTATTATGTTAATGATGAAGGTGAACTATGTCTAAGAGTTAACGAAGACCACACTTATGATGATGGCTCATCATCAAGCGGCGAAACAGTATACTAGGTAGGAAAAACTAATGGCAGAATTTAACATTGAAAGAATTAGGTTTAGATGGAAAAACATCTGGGCTATTTCTACTCCGTACATAAAAGATGATATTGTTATCTATCAAGGTAAATCATTTGTTTGTTTGATTGGACATACTTCATCAGGTGAAGTTAGTGGCGGATTTTATACAGACCTAGAACATGCATCACCTAAATGGGAATTGCAACTTGATGGATTTGTTTGGCGCGGAGATTGGGTTAACCAAACTTATTACAGCCTCGGCGAAATGGTTAAATGGGAAGGATATGTTTATAGATGTATCACTGCCCACACGTCAAATGTTGTTACATCACAAGGTGTGCATACAGATTACTCAAAATGGACTATTGTTGCATCTGGCGACAAATGGCAAAATGCATGGCAACAAAACTTTTATTACGACCTAGGTGACGTAGCTACATATAACGGTATAACATATCGTTGTATTGCAAAACATAATTCAGCATCCACGTTTGCACTTGGACTAGAAGACGATCAGGCATCATGGGAAATAGTAACACGTTCTGACAATTGGAGAACAGATTGGACTGTAAGCACAAGATATGTTCTCGAAGATGTTGTAAAGTATAACGGTACTGTTTATCGCTGTACAACATATCACGAATCAGCAGCAACTCTTGCACTTGGGCTAGAAGCAGATCAATCTAAGTGGGAACAAGTAATTGATGGTATTGAATACAGATCGACTTGGGCTGCAGGTATTAGATATATAAAAAATGACTTAGTTAAATACGGCGAAACAGTATGGAAATGTACTGCTGGTCACACTTCTGAAGCATTGTTTAGAACCGATCAAGCATCATCATATTGGACAGCATGGCTTCCGGGGTTTGGCTATGAATTAGTTTGGTCCGAAGCTATAGAATATCAAAGAGGCGATATTGTACTCTACGGCGGCTATGTGTACACTTGTTTAGAAAACAATTTAAATAGTGTTCCTAGTGTAAATGGAATTGTACAAAATACAGGTAACTGGGAACTATTAAAACAAGGTTATAAACACCAAGGTTATTACGCACACGCTTCGTCATACAAAACTGGTGATGTAGTTAGATTGGGCGGATATCTTTATATTTGTATAACTGACTCTTCAGGTTACTATCCAGATACTTCAAATAGATGGCAAATATTAGTTCCAGGACACCAATGGAAAAGTGACTGGGTTGACAATATAGAATACTTTATTGGTGATATCGTAACGTATGACTCCACTGCTTATTACTGCATATTCCATCATGTTGGAACTGAATCAGACAACCGCCCAGACTTAGATCTAGCTAACGAGAATGAAAACTATTGGCAAGTAATGCTTCAAGGTGTTGCTGGTAACGTAACAACCACTGATGGTGATATTCGTGTAAGAGACTCTAGTCAAACTGAACGACTAGCAATAGGAACTCCAGGTAGCGTACTTAAAAATATTGGTGGTGACACGATATGGCAAGACTTTGGCCAAGCCGCAAAGGTGTATTTTGTTAGTCCAGGTGGATCCGATGTTGAAAGTGCTGGAACAACATCTAATGGTCCGTTCCGAACAATAAAATATGCATGCGATTATATTCGAGCTGATCAAGATATTAGAACACCTGCAACAGTTTTTATTACGTCAGGAACTTATAACGAAATTCTTCCAATACAAATTCCTAGAAATACGGCATTAGTAGGCGATGAATTACGAAGTGTTACAGTACAGCCTGCTGCATCATACGAAGCAAATAATATGTTTTATGTTAGAAACGGATGCGGCATCCGAAATATGACGCTCAAGGGGTTAGTTGGAACGTTAGGTACTGACAACGCATACGGAACTAAACGCCCGACATCAGGAGCGTTTGTAAGTTTAGATCCAGGCACAGGCGTAGGTGATACTAGCGTACATATTACAACTAAGTCTCCATATATACAAAATGTATCAACATTTGGTGAGAGTTGTATAGGTATGAAAATTGACGGTGCATTACATAATTCAGGAAACAAATCAATTGTTGCTAATGACTTCACACAAATTATAAGTAACGGCATTGGCATTTGGGCATCAAACAACGGTAGATCAGAACTTGTTAGTGTATTCACTTACTACTGTCATATTGGGTACTTGTCAGACGCAGGTGGCAAACTTAGAGCTACTAACGGAAACAACTCCTACGGATTGTACGGATCTGTCGCTGAAGGATTTGATACAGCTGAAACAGTAATAACTGGAAAGATAACTAACAGAGCTGACCAAGCAACAGCAAACGCTCTTACTGACGATGTAAATAAAATTTTAGCATTAGAATATGCTAACGCAGGTACAACTTATACTCCGGGCAGTTCAGCTGTAACATTCTCAGGACAAGGTACAGGTGCAGCAGCAACATACCAAGAAACTAGAGATGATGGAATTTACGAAGTTAGATTAATGGATCCAGGTGATTCAAGTCTCGCTGGCGGCAACAACTATCAGTACAAACTTAACTATGCACAGGCCGGAAACGCAACTTATATTCAGTTAGCAGCTGCTGACACTGATGGAACTAATGCAAAGTATTCAGGACTAAGGATTTATATTAAATCAGGAGACGGAGTTGGGCAATACGGATATATTTCTAGTTATAACCCTGTTTCAAAAATAGCACAAGTTAGTAGAGATTCTGATGATGCTCAGGGATGGGATCACGTTAAGCCAGGTTGGCCTATAGTAGACCAAATAACAACTTCATCACAATACAGTTTAGAGCCAAGAGTAACAGCTAGTGATCATACATATGTAGCTACATCAGCAACTGCTCCGAGCAATACTAATTGGTCGCATGTAGTTTGGTTTCCAGCAGGCAACTGTTGGGTTACATTTACTGAAGGGACTACAGTATACTCATCGCACTCAACAGATGGCTTAACATGGAGTGCACCGGTAACTAGATTAGCTAACCACACTGTTACAAAAGTAATATCAGATACTAACGGAAGTAGAGTACTTATTTGTACAACCAACGGTGTGTATGGATTTAATACAGCAAACATATCTAATACTAATGTATGTGGATCAATTAATGCACCCTTTAATACTGTTGATGTTAAAGGCGCAGCGATTAAAGAAGCCACAAAAATTCTTATATACGCTTCAGGTACACATCAACTTTCACGTACTGCTAATTTAAATACAATATCTACTGCTTCTGTTACAGGTGCTTCAGCTGGTGCAACACATGTGTATAAAAAAGTTGCATATGGAGCAGGAATTGGAAGTGCTACTGACGGATGCTTTGTTGCTATCAACGAAGGTACATCAGGCGGTACAGCAGTTAGTACTACACTTGGAGCAACATTTTACCAGTTCAATGCTGCTGGTCCACAAGGATTACCAGTAGGATATACTGATATAGTATTTGGTAATGGTAGATTTGTTGCAATAGATCCAGGCGATGGCAGTTCATTAACAAAAACAGCAATTAGTTTTGATGGACACAAATGGTACGAGCATAGTATACCCGGTACAACTGATTATTTAAAAATAGAGTACGGTGGTGGAACATTTATGGCCACTGGTACTGGCACACAAATTGCAAAGTCGCAAGACGGAGTTGTGTGGAGAATTACAAGTAATGACAGTACAGACTTTCTTGCTACAGAAACTGCTAATTGGTCTGCACAAGCGTATAGTCCTGCATTACAAAAATGGAGTGTAGTTGCAAGTAATAATGCAAACTTCAATACTGTTTCAGGTTGGGGAGCTACTCCAGTAATTAGAGCAATAGTAGCTTCTGATAGAATTCTTGAGTTTAAGATATATGAGCCAGGAAGCCAGTATGTATCAACTCCGACTATTTCAGTATATGATTCTCAAGCAACTGTAAATTCAACACAAATTGCAAGAATTGGAGACGGGGTACTTGGGCAACCAGTATTCAGTAATAACGGAGTAAGTTATATAACTGCATCAGCAACTATTGCTGGAGACGGATATGCTGACTCTTATCACCTTGGCACAACCATTAAACTTGCTGATGTAAGTTTAGTACCTGGACCAGGAGACAACTTAGTTATTAATGGTATTAACGATGTTAACTACAAAGTTTCTAGTATTGTTGCACAATCAGGATCAGCACCAAACTTTGCCATAACAATGACTATTACTCCAAGTCTTGGCAGAGCAGAGACACCAGAACATGATGAAACAATTGTTGTTAGACAGCAATATAGTCAAGTAAGATTAACAGGACATGACTTCTTAGATATTGGATCTGGTAATAAACCAGACACTGACTATCCTGGAAGATATGTTGAAGGATACAGTTCGCTTAATGATCCTAAGCAAGAAAATGAAGTTAGAGAAGCAAACGCAGGCAGGGTATTTTATACTTCTACAGACCAAGATGGTAACTTTAGAGTTGGCGAACAATTTAAAGTAGAACAAGATACAGGTATTATTACGCTAAACGCTTCTTACTTTGAATTAACAGGATTGAGTCAATTAGCTATTGGCGGCATTGTTGTTGGCGGCACACAAGTAATAATCACAGAGTTCTCAAAAGAACCAACATTTATTGCTAACTCTAATAATGTTGTTCCAACACAAAAAGCAATTGCAGCGTATCTTAATTCAAGAGTGTCAGGTGGTTCTAGTAATGCTAATGCAACAAAACTAGTTGCTGGTGTAATAGCAGTTGACACTAACACTATTACAACAACGTCCGGCGGTCCAATTACTTTTACTGCTAGACAACACTTTCACAAGCCAGTAAAAGGTGATATGGCTGCAATGCAGATGTTTGCTTCAGGCGGTGACAGCGGAAATGCAAGGACTAATTAATAATGATAAATATATATAAGGTTTATGGAGTGCTAAATGGCTGAGTTTAAATTAGGCAGAATTAGGTTTATATGGAAGGGAACATGGACAACTTCCACTACCTATTATAAAGATGACATCGTTAGAAATGGCGGTAATACATACATATGTATTAAAGGACATAGTGCATTGGCACTATTTTCAACCAACCAGTCAACTTATTGGAATAAGATTTCCGATGGTACTGAATGGAAATCAAACTGGACATTAAATACTCTTTATAAAATTAATGACATTGTTAAGTATGGCAGTTTGTTATATGTTGCAAATACTGAACATCTAAGTGCAGGCAGTGCTGCAGATGGTCTTGAACTTGACCAAAGCAAGTGGGACTTATATGCAGAAGGCTTTGATTATAAAGCCGACTGGACTGTTAACACACGTTACAAAATTAACGACACTGCTAAGTACGGCGGAACTGTATATACTTGTATTACTGGACATACGTCAGCAGCAAATTTAGCACTTGGACTAGAAGCAGATCAATCAAAGTGGAATATTTTCTCCGAAGGTTTCTACTGGAGAATGGATTGGTCACAATCAATAAGATATCGTGTAAACGATCTTGTAAGATATGGCGGCCAAATATATGTTTGTAATCAAGGCCATACTTCTGCACTTCTTGCAAATGGTCTAGAAAATGACCAAAGCAAGTGGGACTACTTACACAAAGGTATTGAATATAAGAACGAATGGGCATCAGTTACACGATATAAAATTAATGATATTGTTAAGTATGGTGGCGGCACCTGGATTTGTACAACGTACCACACTAGCCAAGCTACGTTTGTAGCAGATGAAAGTAAATGGGCACAGTTTGTAGAAGGTTTAGAATTTGAAGATACATGGAGCGGAACAGCTACATATCAACCAGGTGACTTTGTTACATACGGCGGCTATTCTTACGTATCTAAAACTAATAACATAGGCAACGGTCAGCCATCAACTAACACAACAGATTGGTCTTTATTTACAACTGGATTTAGACATGCCCAAGATTGGGGCGACGATAGTGCAGCAGAAGAATATGCAGTTGGTGATGTAGTAAGACTTGGTGGATTTACATACCTATGTATATTAGATCACACTGGTCAACGTCCACCAAATGTTACATATTGGGAACTACTTAACGAAGGTTTTAAGTGGAAAAATACTTGGCTTGACGCAACACTTTATGACAAAGGCGATTCAATTAGACATGGCGTAAACAGCTATGTTTGTATACTTGCACACACATCGGCTGTGGCATCTAATAGACCAGATCTTGATAGCGGTACATATTGGAATTTGTTAACTGCTGGTGCAGAATCAGGCAACTTAACAACACAGGGCGACTTAGTTTACTATAGTGGCTCAGGTCCAACAAGACTACCAATCGGCGAAGTAGGGCAAGTACTAAAAGTAAATTCAGCAGGAAATGCTCCTGAATGGGGATTCTTTGGATCGCTTGCAAATGTGTACTATGTACAAAATACAGTTGGACAAGACAGTCCTGCAGGCGCATACGGACTTACATTAGATAGACCTTGGAAATCATTGCAGTATGCAACACAGCAAGTGTTAAATGGTGCAGAAAGACCAAATGCTGGATGGCTACTTAAAAGAAATAGAAACTTTATTGCAGAAGAAATTCTACAATGGGTTACATGGAATATTGCAAATCCATCAGGTATATGGGCAAGTTTTACTTTAGATAGTGCAGCATCGTGTCGTAGAGATATGGGACAAATTGTTGATGCAATAGTCTATGATTTAACACATGGTGGAAACCAACGTACAAGAGCAGCAGCAAATTCGTACTTTGACGCCAGCGGTAACTTACTCACAGTAGTAGCTGACGAAAAACTTCAAACAATAGCTGCAATTAATTACGGACTAACAGTTATAGATAGAGTGTTAAGTAACTTAGCACCAGCTACAAACTATCAAACAACAAACAGTTTTTCTCCAGCACATCCGCAGATAATTAATGCAACTTATCTTGAAGAAACTGATGCACAATCGCAAACAAATCTGCTAATAGGAATTATCACAGATGCAATTAGTGCAGAAGTAAACACTAACGTACCAAAAGCACATATTCCAAATAACACAATTTATGTTAAGAGTGGAACACTTGTTGAACATACACCAATCCTTGTTCCAGCTTATACTGCAATTGTTGGTGACGAACTACGTTCAACTAAAATTACACCAGCAGGCGTAGTAACAGGAGCAGCTGATGTTCCAAAGAGTATAGCGGCTATTGCAAGATTACAAGCTATTATGTCCTCTATTGTTACTAACGCTAGTGTAACAAAGTCATCAGGTAACTCAGCAAGTCAAGTAACTACGCGAGTTGCAGGTAGTGCTGGAGCAGGTACAGCAGCAACAAACTTGCTCCAAGAATTGCAAGACTATATTGACTATCGTGTTAACGGTGTTGCAGGCGACTCTACAGTTCCAACTACTAGAGGAACAAATACTCCTGTCACTGCAACTGGTTTTGTTTTTGCAACAGAATGTATTGAAGCAAACAGAGCTTTCTTAGTTGCTGAAGTGCATGCATTTATTGCTGTAACTTACCCAAGTTACACATATACTATTGCAGCTTGTACAAGAGATGTTAATAGATACTTAGACGCTATCATTTATGATATAATATACACAGGCAACTGTAGAACTTTAAGTGCAGCAAAACTTTATGCTAATTCCGTAAGCGGTTGTTTAACTGAAGACATGTTCTACATGCGTAATGGAACAGGATTAAGAAACTGTACACTAAGCGGATTAACAGGATCATTAGGTAGTGCAAACTCATACGGGACTAAACGTCCGAGTGCAGGAGCATTTGTAAGTTTAGATCCAGGATATGGCCCAGCTGATTCAGATGCATGGATTGCTACAAGATCACCTTATGTACAAAACGTAACAACATTTGGAACTGCATGTATTGGTCTAAAAATAGACGGAGATATACATGACGGAGGCAACGACTCAATTGTTGCTAACGACTTTACACAGATTCTCGATAATGGTATTGGCATATGGGTTACTAACTTAGGCAGAGCAGAGCTTGTAAGTGTGTTCTCATACTACGGCCACATTGGTTATCTAGCAGAGAACGGCGGCAAAATCCGTGCTACAAATGGTAACAGCTCATACGGTGACTTTGGTGCTGTAGCAGAAGGTGTTGACACTTCAGAAGTTCCAGTAACTGGTACAGTAGATAATAGATCAACAGAAGCTAACATTGTAAACGTATTAACAGATAAAAATAAAATATTATTATTTGAATACTCAAATGCTGGTTTAAATTATGCAAATGCCGATACAACAATTAGTACTTCCGGTGGTGAGAATAATGCAGTAATTAGTGCAGAAAATGTTTATAACGGTGGTGTATACGAAGTAAGACTACTAGATCCGGCTACTAACTTAGGTGGTGCAGGATACGTTACATCAACGAACACTGCACAACTTGGTACAGCAACACAAATTACAATTAGTAATACTGATGCAAGTTTAAGTGCAACATACACAGGAATGGCTATTTGGATTGTTAGCGGCACTGGTGCAGGACAATATGCTTATATTAATGCTTATACAGCAGGAACTAAAATAGCTACTGTTCTTAAAAACAGTGACGGTAGTGCAGGTTGGGACTCATGTTACGGTGCAGCTATTGTTGCGGCACTTGATGCTACAACAGAATACGTAATTGAACCAAGAGTTGTGTTTAGTGGCGGTGGCGTAAGTGCATATGCAGATATTGCAAAGGCACGTGCTAAAGTAGCAGATGGAAAAATTGTAGGATTTAGAATTTGGCATCCTGGCACAGGATATAGCTCACTACCAACAATAACAATTACAGATCCAAACAATACAGTTGACGTACCGCACTTAGTTAGAACTGGTAACGGGGTACTTGGGCAACCAACATGGTCTAATAGAGGAACATCATATACAACAGCAACAGCTACAGTAGTGTCAGCAGTTGGTTACGCAGACTTCTATCAACCAGGCGGTTATATTAAAATGACTGGTTTGACAGAACAGCCAGTACCAGGTGCAAACGTAGAAATTGCTGGCATACCAAATACATGGTATAAGCTAGTTGGAGTTACTGGAGTTACAGGTAGTGCAGGAAACTACTCGGCACTATTGCAAATTAGTCCAGCAGTAAGTGTTACTGATGCGCCGGAACAAGACGAAGGTGTAATTATAAGAAGAAGATACAGTCAAGTACGATTAACAGGACATGACTTCTTAGATGTAGGCACCGGCGGATTTACTACTACTAACTATCCAGGAGTACCTAGTGTAGTAGCTGATCAACTAGACGAAACTAAAGACTTTGGAGGAGGTAGAGTATTTTATACTTCTACAGACCAAGATGGTAACTTTAGAGTTGGCGAGTTGTTTAGTATTGAACAGTCGACTGGTAGAGCAACACTAAATGCTGATGCATTTAACGTAAGTGGTCTACAAGAATTACAACTTGGTGAGTTATCATTAGGTGGTACTAGTGCTACTGTTACTGAATTTTCAACTGATGGAACGTTTACAGCCAACAGTGATAATATTGTCCCAACACAGCGAGCTATTAAAACTTATATAGCAAGTCAAATTGGTGGCGGTGCAGGTGAACTAAATGTAAACTCAATAACAGCGGGGCAAGTGCATATAACTGGATCAACTATATCACATACTACTGACGCTGAGATAAATATAACAACACAAGTAAACTATACAGGTGGAGTCAGCGGGTCGCCGGTTGCACTAAATATGTTTATACAAGCTTAATGGAGAAATAACAAATGGCCACAGGAAGAATAGGAACAGCGGATTTAAGTGCCGCAACTAATACTACTATTTACACTTGCCCGAGCAATCACTACACTGTTGCTAGTGTGTCGATGACAAATAGGGGCAATGTGCCTGTTTTGGTCAGATTAGCAGTTTGTGACACTAGTACACCGGGTTTGGATGAATACTTAGAGTACGATGTTGAATTACTACCAAAAAACGTGTTAGAACGTACTGGTATTATCTTAGGCGCATCACAGCTAATTGTAGCATATGCAAGCACAACAGGCATTAGTGTCGTTGCGTTTGGTATTGAGACAACGGCATAAATATATAAAAGGACAATACAATGGGAAGATATTTAACAAGCACACTAAACTACGCAACAACTAACGTTGTTACTGGTACTAGCGTAACAGCCAAAGCAAATGATAGAATTTTATGCACAGCAGGAAGTATTACAATTACGCTTCCAGCAAGTCCAGCAGAAAATGACACAATACAAATATGTGACATTAGTGGGACAGCAGGTTCTGCAAATATTACAGTAGCTAGGAATGGTGAAGAGATTCAAAACTCTGCAACTAACTTAACTATTGATATCAACAATGCTGCACCGGTACTAGTTTATTCCGGTTCAACATACGGTTGGATTCTAGCTGGCGCATAAGGAGAATTTGAGATGTCAACATTAACAGGACTACTATCTGACTTAGCACCGGCCCTTGTCGGGAACGTGCCTACTAGATTAAAAATATACCATACGTCGATGAATGATCCTGCTAATGGAGGGTGTTGTTGTTTATGGACTGTTCCGGCAGGAATAACATCAATAGTATTTGAATTATACGGTGGCGGAGCAAGTGGAAATGACGGTTGTTGTTGCTCATTCTCAGCAGTCGAGGGTACCAGCGGTAGTTGGGCATATAAAAGAATAGACACTGTGGCAGGTTGCCAATACAGGATTTGTGCAGGTAGCTCAACATCATGTGCATATAATGTTAGTAATGTAGGGTGTACAGGTTGTTCAAGTTACGTATATGATGTAACAGCAGCTGCTGTTATTGCATGTGCCTGTGGCGGAGATGCTGGAACACAACAGCCAGGATTTACAAGCCCATACGGCAATTATACCTGTTGTTTTGGAAGAATTCAAGGTACATCATCAAGTGCTAGCCACGGGTTAGGTGACATAACAATAGGCGGAATGGGCGGCACAGGTATGCGAAATACTTATTGTCATACTAATTATTATTATTGGCAGTCCGGCGGATTTAGACAGCCAGGAAAACGTAACGAAGATTTATGTTCATGTTGGCATCAAGAAGGTCGACATGTTATGTGTACTAGCGGAGATCCTTTTACAGGACAAAGTTTCCCAGGCGGACCTGGAACATCAGCAATTGCATGTGGTGGCGTCCATTACAACGGACAACCTGGATCAGGCGGACAAGTCGTTGTTTTATATAATTAATTTAAGCGAGGAAAGATAAATGGCAGAGAATACTACAGCTACAAAAACGTTTACATACAACTTACCAAATAAGATGTATGACTCAAGCGAGAGTGATAGTCTAACAGCAAGTGCTACCTATGTAGGATTTGACAGAGTTTACGTATTTGTTGACTCAGATGGAGATCATGTAGGTAAACGAAATAGAGCATTAACAGAACTTACTGCTGCAGATGACGGCGCAACTGTACCAGAACCAGACGGCACAACTAGAGTCGAAGTTACACTAGCAGATGATCCATTGATTTTGGCACTTTTTAGAGTCCAAGGATCAACTATTACTACAAATAACCAAACTACAGTTACAGAAACATACGGTGCTTATACTGTTACATATAATAATAAGCCAGAAATTCAAGAAACATATGTTGATGAAGATTCACTAGTTTATAACTTAGAAACTGAGGCTTGGAATACTCCAGCGTATAAATCCTCTCCAAGTACATGGGCAATGGTAATAGAGAACAGAGATGCCATGCTAGAAGGCAGCGATGGAAAGATTAGTCCAGATATGCCAACAGCAGTTAAAGATCCGTGGATTGCATATAGAGCAGCACTTAGAGCATTGCCAACAGTATACAAAAAAGGTGAGTCCGACGAAGTTGAGTCGTGGAAAGTTCAATATCCATTATCACCAGATACAAAGGCGGAATAAACTATGTCAGCACTTAAAACAATGTTACAATACGGCTCATCAGGAGGAACAGCTAATGTCGATTCGATGATTGTGTATGCTACTAACGTAGATGTTCAGGAAAACGGAGGATGTTGTTGTTTATGGACAGCTCCAGCTGGGGTTACTTGGGTAAGTGTTGAAATGTGGGGCGGCGGCGGCGGAGGCGCAGGCAACTGTTGCTGTCATTTTGGTACTTCAGGCGGCGCAGGAAGTTATTCAAGAAAAATTGTTGATGTTACGGCTGGACAAGCTTATAGATTTTGTGCAGCTGGTACAACGTATAGATTTTGTGCAGCTGGTACAACGTATTGTTCAAATGATCGACATGTTGGCTGTGTTGGATATCCAACTTACCTTTATGGCGAAACTGAAGCTATTAACATGGCATGTGCAAGTGGAGGCAAAGTAGGCTGCAACTTTTGTTGGGGAGCTATTGGCACTACGTACATGGGATGTGCATCATACCAATGCGGTTCCTATTGTGGCGGAATGGGAATGTGTGGAGCAACAGGCGCACACAAAGGAACAGCATTTTGTTCAGGAACAGCATGGACTTGGGCGCCAACGCCAGCATTTACTGGAGACTTTTATCGACCAGGTAGAGATGCATGTTCGGGTTATTGTTGCGGATGTGGCACCCTGGGCTATTCACACTTTCCGGGATCTGGTGGCGCAACTACTTCATCTCACAATTCCTTTCACGGATGTGGAGCTGCTGGTGCAGGCGGATTAATTATTGTCAACTGGCAACTGGAATCATAAATTATGGAGAATAATACCCAATGACAGCTTTAAAAGATTTATTATACGGTTACGAGGCAGGCTCCTCAATTAAACCAAAAGAATTTATGATTGAGAACACTAATAAGTGGCTACCCCAAAACGGCGGCTGCTGCTTATTATGGACTGTTCCAGCAGGCGCAACTCACGCAGTTTTTGAAGTTTGGGCCGGTGGTGCAGGCGGTGGCTTTAGCTGTTGTTGCACACAAGGTGGTGCAGGCGGCGGCGGTGGATATGGCATGTACGAATCAGACGTATCAGCTGGCGATACTATTAGATTATGCTCAGCAGGAACAACTGGCGCTAATATGAGTGGTTGTGCTGGATGTACTGGGTGTTCTTCGTTTATATGCAGAGATACTGGAACTGCTTGGTGCGGTTGTGTTCAAGGCGGCGCTCAGGCTGCTAGATATCCGAGATGCCACTTATCGATTAGTTGTTATAGTTGTTGCTCTATGTGCGGCTGCTGCAACGCAATATACACAGGCGGTTCAGGACTAACATTATTAGAACAGTCAAGCGGAACAAGTGGAATGTACAACAGTAGCCAGTTTTGTGTAGAAACAGGTTGGCAAATTATGGGTGGAGCATACGGAACACCTAACAGGTTGGCAAATTATGGGTGGAGCATACGGAACACCTACTCCCCGACCACAAGGATCGTCAACATGTTGTAACAGCTGCTATGGCGGCATTTGCGGAAGCTATACTAGCTGTTGCGGACAAGCATGTATGAATATGGGATTTCATCCAGGCGGCGCTGGGCTTACTGGCTGGACAAATGACGGCACATGCAGATGTGGCGGCGTTGGCGGTGGCGGCTTAATTTACGTAGTATACTGGTAAGGAATAATCATGGCTATAACAACAATTACAAGACAACTTACATACGGGTTACCGGACGATATCTATCATCAAACACAAGAGGATGGTCTACAAGCTACTGTGTATTATAAAGGCCCAAACAAACGATATATTTGGGTTAATTCTATTACAAATAAAATTATTGATATGATTGATGAAGATACTGGTGAAGGAATATTCACTGGAGAAATATCTTTTCCAGAAAGAGAAGCTTATCTAGTTGAAGTAGATGCTGAATCTAGTGATCAAAATGATCTTTTATTATGTGCTTTGTTTGGCGGCGTAGATCCTCTTTCAATTCCTGACATTGAAGAAGATGTTCCGGGTCAAACTGAAAAGTATATAAGAGACAAATATCCAATACCTGATCATACATATCAGATAAGAGAGATTGAATATTCACCTAATGCAAAACAATGGGTTACACCGTTTCCTTTTAGACATCCTATAATGACTTGGGAAGAAAAGCTGGTATATAGAGATAATGCTTTAATCAATAGTGATAGACTTTATAGTGACGACTTGCCAGATAGTGCAACTACTGCAATTCAAACTTATAGAACCTATTTAAGAGATATTACTGAAACTGTCGGAGTAGCATGGACTGCAACAATTCCAACAGCAGGTACAGGGTATGTAGTAGGAAATAAACTACTAGTACAAGATCCTAGGTATAAAAATACTACAGTAGTAGACGAAGTTACGCTAACAGTTACAGCAGTTAATAGCGATGGCGGAGTTACTGGATTTAGTGTTGCGAATAAAAGAGCATTATATCATCCTGCAGCAGCTGCGTACACAGATTGTTTCTTTGTTACCAATGGATCTGGCGTTGGAGCTAGTGTTACATTGACTAAAATTAAACAGGTTGACCCTTGGAAAGTGCAATGGAAAACACAGCCATTGTTTACGCTTCATCAACCTGGTACTGCAACAGCAGCTGATGATAATCCTGATCACTTAGTTGACGAAAAGGCATATGGTGCAGCTTCAAAAACTTATACTGCATCGCACCCTTTAGCAGTAGAATAACTCCTTAGTAAAATGTATTAAATGAAAGGCGCTACGGCGCCTTTCACTTTGACCAATTCTAGCGCCGTTACAATATAAATATTCGTATGCAGCAATAACTGCTCAGTTTATTAACGATAGGATTAAGGAAATATGTCAAAAAGAAATACAGCAATTTTTATTAACGGTGGTGCTGGTCGAGTAGTATGTTCAATACCTGCACTAGAAAAGTTTCATGAAGAGAATCCAGAGGACAATTTTTTAGTAATTTGCGAAGGCGGCTCCGACTTTTTTAAAGGACATCCTGTATTGCATGCTAAAGCATACGATCACTGGCATAAAAACCTTTTTGAAGATAAGTTAAAAGACATGGATTTGCTTAGTCCAGAACCTTATAGAGTTTGGGAATATTACAATCAAAAATGTAGTCTCGCACAAGCATACGATATAGCTATTAATAATAAGGGCATTAGAGAACTCCCAAAGCCTAATATTAAACTTAGTAAACAAGAACACATGCGTGGTGCTACTGTAATTAAAGAAGTTAAAGAAAAAACAGAAAAAGACAAAGTAATAGTAGTACAGCCTTTTGGTAGAGGAATTGTTGAAGAAGGCGGTATGCTTACTGACTTTAGTGGCCGAAGTCTTGAACCTATGAACTTAGTTAATATTCTAAAAGAAGTTTCTAAAGACTATGCTATTATCTTTATGGGCGAACTAGCTATTGATTTTAAAGAACACGGTATTGACAGACCAATTGCAGTTCCAAAAGGTACTGATTTAAGAACATGGTGTGCAATTATTGCTGAAGCAGATTACTTTCTTGGATGCGACAGTGTAGCACAACACTTAGCATATTCTTTTGGTATTAGGTCAAGCGTAATTACCGGAAGTACATATCCTGTAAATACTTCTTATCCCGACTGTGACTATTTCAATATCTTAGATATGGGCGAAGTTGCAAGAGTATATAGCCCAATTAGAGTTACAGTAGACGAATTTGCTGATAGAGTTAATGAAGGTATTATGCAAATGACCGACAAGGTACAAGGCCATATTATTAGCGAAATTAAAGCTCATATTGGTTAATTTATGAAAAGATTGTTTACATTTGGTTGTAGCTTTACACACTTTGATTGGCCAACTTGGGCTAATCTATTAGGCTTAGACAACGAATATGACTTATGTGAAAACTGGGGATTTTCTGGATTAGGAAATTTAGCAATTGCCCAGCGTATTGCCGAATGCCATTCTAAACACAACTTTACCAAAGATGATACTATAGTTGTACAGTGGTCTTCGCATATACGGAATGATTATCATAGACAAGGAACTTGGGACACCAAAGGCTCAATTTTTAATATGCATAATGTTAATCTTTATAATAAAGCATGGATCAATCATTTCTTTGATGAAAGAAGTTATACAATGTATTCATTAAATGCAATGATGATGGCCCAAGGTATTTTAAAATCAGCAGGCTGTAAATGGGCAATGACAACTATAGGTGATTTTAATAAATTAGGAAATGATTTTTTAAACTTTAACGGCGACGGAGAAAACAGTACTGTTAGTGCAACTTTGTTAGAAGAATATCCTGAATTTGAACATTACATAAAATCAATATGGGATAACAATAAAAATCATTGGGTAGAGTCTATAGGATCGTTTACTTGGAAAGAGCAACAGTTAGGTGATAATCAATTTATAACAGATGATCCTAAGATATATAAATTTGTAAATAAAAATCCTAAGACTCTAAAAAAACAACCGTATTGGTGGGATTCACATCCTTCAACAGTTGGCCATGCTAGATGGTTACAGGAATGTTTGCTTCCTGTACTACAAAAAGAAACAAAATTTAACGATAAACAGAATAAGTTAAATTCGGATATAAACGATTTTTATTGTAAACAAGAATGGGAATTGTTTGATTTTAGAGAACAACTTACACAACTTATGAATCTTGATTTACAAGAAACATTACATAAAGTACGGGGACATTAAATGACACAACCAGTTTGGATTGCAGGAATAGCTAGAGGACACAACGCAGGAGTTTGTCTTCTTAAAGATGGGGAAATTGTTTTTAGTTTAGAAGAAGAACGTCTTACACGTTTAAAATACGATGGCGGCCCGTTAGCTACTATGCTTAAAATAAAAGAATATACTAATAAATTAGATTACTTAGTTATTGCACATACTACAAGCTTAGAAGAAACTGCTGGAAAAATAGACTATTCTGGAGAAGATATATATACAGGACTTGCTAGAAAAATTGGACTATTAAGAACTGAAAATCCAAAAATGCGTTCTGAAGTAATTGACGTAGCAATGTATCATCACAAAATGCATGCGGCTATGGCATTTTATAGATCTGGATTTGACGAAGCTGTAGCAGTTATTGTTGATGGCGCAGGCACATTTTTTCCGCTAACACATGATAACACTCCTATGACAGTTTGGGAAACTGAAAGCATTTATAAATGCAAATATCCAGCAACTTTTAAAACCTTGCATAAAAGCTTAGGTACTAGAGAAGCTATCCCAGCAGGCATAGTTGATAAATGGGATGCTTCTAATTGGGGCGAGCAGGGTATAGAATATTCAGCATTTGTGCATGACCGTGCAGGAATTGTAAAAGCATATGAAGCTGTAACAGAGTATTGCGGCTTCACATCAATTGAAGCTGGCAAGACAATGGGATTATCACCTTATGGTAGTCCTAATGCTAACATTCCGTCACTTATTGATAATGATACAGACATTCCGTTACCAACTACTAACAGAAATTTAATAGTTCCGCGATATCCAAACGGTGCTATAATTAATAGAGAGCTATACAGTGAATTAGCGTCTGACGCTCTTACTTTTGACCAAGATGATATAACATATTTGCAGAACAGAAGAGATTTAGCATATGCAGTTCAACAAGAAACACAAGAAGCAGTAGTTAAATTAATTAGGCATGCTGTAAAAATATCCAAGCAAAATAAAGTAGTAATTAGCGGTGGCTACGGATTAAATTGTGTTGCTAACTATCATTACCTTGAAGCACTTAAAGATGAAGGCATTGAAATTTATGTTGAGCCTATTTCTAACGATGCAGGAACTGCAATGGGTGCTGCACTCTTACAGCATTACAAACTTACACAAGATATAAAAGTTAACAATCGTGCAAATGATGTATTCTTAGGTCCTATATATAATTATTCAGAGCAAGAAATTTACAGTACTGTTGAAGAATATGATGCAGAAATTAAAGATGCAACACACGCAGATGTTATCGAATTAATGACTAGTAAAAACATTGTTGCTAACTTCCAAGGACGTTCGGAGAATGGTCCACGTGCATTAGGTAACAGAAGCTTAATGTTTGATCCTACATTTAAAGACGGCAAAGACTTTGTTAATGAGATTAAACATCGAGAATACTTCCGTCCATTTGCAGGTAGTATACTAGAAGAAGATGTACATGAATGGTTCGACCTACGTGGCATGGATGATTCACCTACAATGATGTATGCTGTAAATTGCCAACCAGGCATTGAAGAAAAGATTCCTGCTATTATTCATGTTGACGGAACTTGCAGAATTCAAACAGTTAGTAGAGAACAAAATCCGCATTACTATGATATTATTAAAGCGTTTAAAGAAAAGACAGGTGTTCCGATTATCTTTAATACTAGCTTTAACTTAGGTGGTGAACCTCTAGTTGAAACTCTTGAAGATGCTATTCGTACGCTAACTAAATGTGATATAGAATACTTGTATCTTCCTGAACACGGAAAACTAATCATAGTAAAGAACTGATAAATATAATGTATAAGGAATGATATGTTTAATATTGCAAGTTACTTTAAAGACGGAATTAAAAAATCGCTGTTAGTTAAAAATAACGGCGCTACATCTCATAATGGACCTTGGAAGCAAGCATATACATCTACTCAGGTTGAGCGGTGGCATGCTGGCGAATTTTGTACAGCTGAATTTACTGTCTCTGTTGATTTTGATAATGCTAACAAAGAGATACTTAAATGTATTGTTGCAGTTGGCGTAGACTATGCTAATTTGAATGTATTTTCTAGGAGTAATTTAGGAAATGATCTTGTAGAGTTATCTGTAACTGTTAATCAATCTTATGTAGATTTACTAATAACAGCTAAAACAGGATATACAGGTGCAAAGTTTATTCACACTGCAAACTACTTTCAAAATCAAAATCCGTTAACTAGTTGACATTCCTAAGTAGGCTAAATATACTATATGGAGTAACGAATGCCAACGACAGTTAACACACCTTTTAGATCAGACTACGGATTTAAAAGCCCAAGCTTTACAGTTGATGCTGCTGGAAATATCACAGCCGCTACGCTAACCCTGTCGGTTAGCGACGCAGATGAAGCAGGCGTAGCCGCAGATTATAACTTTGTTGAAAGCGCCGGCAATTACAGATTTAGCGGCGAAACAGATAATCAGCCAACCCTTACAGTTTATAGAAATCAAACTAGTACCATTGATATAGCATTTACTACTTTAGTTTTTAAAATATTTAGTACTATTGCTGATGGTTCAACCGCAACAGTAGTATACAGTAGCGGACTACGACATAGTGATAGTACAACTGGTGTATCAGCACAAGGTAAAAGCTCAGGTAGATTAACTTGGACTCTTCCATTATCGGCACCTGATACATTATACTACGGCAACGTAGACGGTACTATTACTGGTACCATTAATGTATTAGATCAAGCAAGAAATTTTAGCACAATAAGTGTTACAGACACAACAGCAAGCACAAGCACAACAACTGGAGCACTAAAAGTTAGTGGTGGCGCTGGTATTGTAGGAGATGCATACATTGGCGGCACAGCAAACGTGGCAGGATTAATTTCCGCTACAGCAGGAGTTACTGGAGACTTAACTGGTTCAGTATTTTCTGATACTAGTACATTACTAGTCGATAGTGTCAATGGAAGGATCGTAGGTCCTATAAATAACAGTACAATAGATAACACTACTATAGGAGCAATTACTCCCGCAACAGCTGCATTTACAACAGCTTCAGTAAGTGGTGCAGTAGCAGGATTAACGGCTGTACCTAATAAAAAGTATGTGGATAATACAGCAACGGCGCTTGCAATAGCATTTGGGATTTAAAAGAAAATGGCAAAACAGCAGATAAAAAATTACGTCTTTAAACCAGGAATGAGCGCCGCAGCATATGCTTATCCTAATAGTTACGGTTTATTATATAGTAATAAAACATATTTACAAGTAGAAGCAACAGCGTGGATTACCCAACAAGTAGCCCACGGAGCTCAGTATACACCAAGTACTGCAACCTATACGCCGACTACTGGTATAATGGAATTGACTATAGGAACACACAGCTTAGAAGTTGGTGATGTACTTGGTCTTAATGCCGCTGGCATAACATTTACACGAGCATCAGACTCAAGTAGTCATGCGTATCCAAGAGCAACTGGAGCTCCTACTACTTCTGGTAGCGATCCTAGCTATAATAATCCAGTGTTTATTACAGCAGTTACAGCAACAACAATTACAATACTTGTAGGTATATCGTCTGACACTTCTGTTCATACGTTTGCTAGTGCTACTAGTAATGTAGTAACAGCAGGCTTCGCAGGATATACTTTTAACGAATCAAAATGTCAAAGAGACTTAAAATACGTTCTTGATGCATATTTATGGGACCTAAGATATAGAGGTAACGAAGAAACACGATTTGTAGCTAGCAAATATTTTGAAGGTACAGTAGCACAAGTTGATGGCGACAGACTTCCAGAAATTTATACACATACAAAAATTAGAAATCTTATTAACGATTTTATTTTTACTAAAACAATAAATCCTAATACAGTTAATACTACAGTAGCTCAAAATATAACTGGCAATGCAAGCGAAGCAATGGCACAGTTTACGCCAACTAATGGAACATATACTCCGACTACTGGTGTAATGTCATTAACTATTGGCACACACACTCTTGCAGTTAGTGACGAAATCTTTATTGCTCCGGCAGCAGTTACATTTACGTGTGCATTAGACGGTGACGCAACACTGCATCCTTATCCAAGAGCTTCAGGTGTTCCTAATGCTACTGGTAAAGACGGATTTTATTATGCGCCACTTCGTATTACAGCAGTAACTTCAACTACGATTACTGTTAATGTTGGTGTATCATCTGATACTTCATTACATACATTTAATAGTGCGTTAACAAACGGCGTAACAGCAGGTCCTGCAGCAGTAATTAATACCCTAGCGTTTAATGTAATAGACACTATTACAACAGGATTAACATCATTGCCAAAACTTGTTGAAAGTGGCGTTGGAAATATTAAAGTACAAGGTCGTCATGGACTAGAAGCACTTCTATTAATTACAAATACTACTAAAAATGAAATAGTATATAACTTTGCTAGTAACGAAACAGGCGGCAAAACTAAATTAATTACTAAAGGGTATGACAAAGACTTTAAAACATACCTACAAACTACAGATGCTATTACAAAAATTTGGTTTAACTATGACACTAGTTCTCATGCTATAACTGACGAGATACAAGTTTTTGCAGAAACTGCTGAAGTAAAAATTAGACCATACGACTTTGGCACAGATGCTATTGAACGTATGCGTATTGCTAACCCATTAAGTATGCTTGACGCTGACTTTGAGTACGGACTACAGCCTACTAAATGGTCAGCTATTGGAACGTTACGTGGATACCCAAGTGTGTACGAAATTCCGGCAACTAATACTGCGGTATTAAGTGTTACTACAGATGCGTCTGCTGGTACTGCTGGAATAGGTGCAAGTTTAATTACAGTTACTACAGTAGTTGCACATGGATTTGATGCAGGTGATCCTGTTACAATTAAGGCACTAGAAAACTCAATTGCAGGTGTAGCTAGAGCAGAAGGTAGTTTTGTTATTAATTTAGTTCCAACTGCTAGCTCGTTTAACTATTATGCAAAATCAAAAGTTGGAACAAGTTCGGGACAAATATTAACAACTACATATGCACAGTTAAGAAAAGCAGCATTTTATACCGGTGCAAGTATTGGTCAACCTATTATCAGTGTAGCAAGTAATGGTTCGTCTGGAAGTTTTACAACACAATTAGCAGTTGCTTCAGGAAGTACTATAATTCCGTTTGACGGGGCAGCTCCAGAAATTGGTTCTCCACTTACTAACGCATCTATACCAACAGGCTCCCAGGTAACATCTATTATTGATACTAGTGCAGGTGGCGGAACATTCTTAACACTAGAAACAACAACAACGACAGCTGCAAACACTGATACACTACAAGTTTCATCTACAACAGGTCTACAAAATGATATGGCAGTTGACCGAGGCGACGGAACTGCTATCTATGTACAATCTATTGGAACAGGAGGCGATGCATTAGGAGTACAATTTAGTGCAAACTTTATTAATTCAAGAATTGGTAACGTTGTATCGTATAGTGGCTTAGCTGGTATTAACGTTTCGGCAATCGGTGCAAACGCTACATTTAATATATCTCCATCAGCAGACTCAAGTAATTTATATATATTAAATTCTATAGCAACAGGCGGCAATGATTACGAAGTAGGCGATAGTATTAAAATACTAGGCAACTTGTTAGGTGGTGAATCTCCAGCAAACGATGCAGTTATATATGTAACTAGTACAGCCAGTGATGGTGATATTAATAGTGCTACTATTACAGGATTATCATTCAACGGATTTGCTATACTAGGCGGCGCAGTACATACTCCTTATGGATATTTAGGCACTGGCGCAGTATTTAATGTTTCATATCTAAATACAACCTATACAGGAGTTGCAATTGCAAACGGAGGCACAAGCTATAAAGTAGGCGATGTTGTTGTAATTGACGGTTCTGTAATCCAACCAACTGGAGGAAGTTCAGTTCATACTAACTATGTAACAGTATCAACAGTAGCCGCAGGCGGCGAAGTACTTGCTATAAACAATATTACACAAGTTCCTGCTAACAGAACTCCGGGAACATATACAGGCGTAGCTAGCACAGGTGGCGGTGGATCAACATATACTGTTATTGTTTCTCCAGCTGGTGAACATCTAACAATGACTAACTTTTCCGCAGCTAATGCATTAAGACCACAGTTAACTTATAGTGGAGTAACTGGTACTAGTAGTGGCTCAGGAACTGTAGGAACATTTAATATTACAGTAAATGCAATTGGTGCTATATTAGATGTTACGGTAGTTACTAAAGGTTCAGGACATACAGCTGGCGACACAATTACTATTGCTGACGCAGCATTAGGTGCCGGCGGCGCAGCTAACTTTACTATGGACGTTAGTACAATTAGTGTAGCAGGTGATGTTACTATGAATGCTATTACTATTGTTACTGCTGGTACAGGTGTTGCTCAAGGAGCAACAATTACTATTGCTGACGCAGTATTAGGCGGAGGTGGCGGTGCAGCTATTACCGTTGAAGCTCAAACTGTAGGACTGGCAGGAAGAATAACTGGAATAACTTTTTCAACTGTTAATGCTCCGCAACGAGATGAAACTTTTACTAATGTAGCTTATACAACAGATTCAGCAGGCGGCTCAGGCGCAACTTTTGCAATCCAAGTAACAGGTGCAAGCTATCAAGTAACAGGCGGAGGTGGTACTAACTATCTAGTAGGTGAAATTATTACATTTGCTGGTGACCAAGTCGGCGGCGCCGATCCGGCAAATAACGCAGTAGCAACAATTACTACTGTTGATGCTGGTGGAGCAGTTTTGGCGTATACTGTAACTGGCGCAGCTGTTAACGGAAGAACAGCGTTGGGAGTAACTGGAGCAAATAGACAAGGATCTGCTGCAACTTTTACAATAGAATTATCTGAAGGCGACTACACATTTATTGGAGTTAGTACTCCTGGCACAGGATACGGGCTAGGCCAACAACTAATAGTTCCTGGGTCTAACTTACGAGGAGCAGCGCCTGTTAATGATGCAACAGTTACTATTACATCAATAGATCAAATATCTACAGGAGCAATAACAGGAGTAACAGTTACTGGAACGGCAGCAAACCCAACAGGCCCATACAACTCTCTAACTGGAGCAAATATATCAAATACAGGTGTTGACGCTACATTTAATGTTAGACGAAATTATACTGCATACGATAATATTTCAGTTACTGGAGGTGGATCTGGATATAAAATAGGCGATCGTATTACTATATCTGGCACAAGTTTAGAAGGTGCTAGTCCATTAAACGATATTGAATTGTTTGTTGATGCTGTTGGTGGAGGCATTATCACAGCAGTAACAGGTACGTATACTATTGCTACACCTGGCACAAACATTGATATAATTTCAACAGTATCTATATCAGAAGCAACCAGTGCTTCAATATTAATAAACCAAACAGTTAGTTATGCAGCACTAGCAACATTAAATATTGGCTGGACTTATGCTCATGGACTAGTTCCAGGAGATACATTTATTGTTACAGTTACATCAGATGATGGCTCGAACAATCACGACTTAGCAGGCGGAAGCTTTTTTGCTACTGAAATTCCAACAATAAACGGGCTTAGATACCAGGCAAGAGCTACGGGAGCAATTGATGTTTCTAGTATACCACTTAACGGAGTAGTATATCCTAGACCAGATAGTTTCTTTGTGCATAGGCCATATGACGGCGGTGTGCAATTAGGCACAGGCGGTCCGCAACATGGCGCACAAGCAATACGTCAAAGTAAAAAGTATATTAGATACCAGTCAGGTAAAGGTATTATGTACACAACAGGTGCATTGTTTGCTCCGAGTTATGATCTACAAAGTGTAATAGCAGAAAATGTTGAAGTTGGTGCATTAATAACTATTACTTGTGACGATAATGATCACGGAGTACAAGAAGGCGGCGTTATTCGATTACTTGGTATCGAAACTGAAGGCTACAATAGCGGCAATGAAACAGCAGTTGGTAGTAATTTTGATTATGACGTAGTTGACGTAATTGACGAAAGAATATTTAAAGTACGTTCAAAACGTAGACTAGGCGCAACAACTGCCGTACTAGGGTTCGGAGCACAGATGAGTGTTGTAAGTTGGCACGGTGCTACTGTACGTTCAGGAATCTTTGATGATCAAAATGGAATTTTTTGGGAGTTTGATGGCACACAGATAAGTGCAGTACAGCGTACAGGTACGAAACAAGTTGCAGGTACTATTGCACTAGAAATAGACTCAAACTATATTACGGGTACCAATACAAGATTTAGAGATCAGTTAAAAGCTGGTGATAGAGTTATTCTTAAAGGTATGACACACGTAGTTAGTCATGTTATTAGTGATACAACAATGACAGTAACGCCTGACTGGCGCGGCGTAGTTAATATTACAGGTGCAAAGATGGCACTAGTAGCTGATAAGAAAGCTAAACAGAGCGAGTTTAACGTAGACAAGTTAGACGGAACGGGTCCAAGCGGTTATGATATGGACATTGCTAAGATGCAGATGATTGGTATTCAGTATACATGGTATGGTGCTGGATTTATTGACTGGATGGTACGTGGTTCAACTGGTTCCTTTGTGTTCGCACACAGAATGCGTAATTCAAACGTAAACACAGAAGCGTTTATGCGTTCAGGTAACTTGCCTGTACGTTATGAAGTTACTAATGAAGGCCCTCCAGGTAAGTTAAAATCTGCAATGACTAATTCACAAAATACTATGGTATTAGAAGATAGTAGTTTCTTTCCATACGCTGCAACAGTGTATGTAGATAACGAAATTATAACCTATACTGGAAATAGCATAGCAACTAATACATTAACAGGGCTTAATAGAAGTGCAGCACTAAGTACATTCCAAGCTGGAGCACAGCGTAGTTATACAGCAGGTCCTGCAGCAGTTCATTCCGCTAGAACAGGCGTTATTATAATTTCACAAACAATTACTCCGTTGATTAGTCACTGGGGTAGTGCGTTCCTAACAGATGGAGGATTTGATGAAGATCGAGGATACATCTTTAGTTACGCTGAAACAAGTATTGCTGTTAGTACTACAAAACAAACAGCATTTATGATGCGACTAGCACCTAGTGTTAGTAATGCTATTGTAGGAGATTTAGGAGAACGAGAACTACTAAACAGAGCACAGTTATTACTTAATGGACTTGAGGTTACTTCAGACACAGGAAGTGGCGGAATTGTTATTGAAGGTGTGCTTAATCCTCAAAACTATCCACTTAACCCAAGTGACGTTGGATGGTCACAACTAAGCGGTGTTGCTCAAGGTGGACAACCTAGCTTTGCTCAAGTAGCATCAGGTGGTGGCGTTACATGGACAACTGGAGTATCAGCTGTTAACTCTACAATAACATCAGTTGATACAATTGGAGCTACAATAAACAGTGGTCAATATGGTTCTAGTAACGGGCGAAGATACCTTTATATAAGTGCTAACGACTTTAGAGCAGTGTTTGGAAATTCTAACATAAATGAGGTTATTGGTAAAACAATTACAGGAACTGGTATAGCTAGTAATACCACTATCCAAAGTGGATATATTCGTACTTACGACAACTTTGGATACTTTAGACTTTCTAGAAATCTTACAGGGACCATTAGTCCGAATACTGCTGACGCTGTAACTATAGCTTACAACACAGCACTAGTAAATAAGAGCTTTGGTTACTTTACTACAGCTAGTGTTGAATCAACAACTGCTACAATTGGTACTGCTATTACTGGTATAAGTGGCGGCGGATCATTCCCAGCTAATACACAGATAAGTGATATTGCAAGTATTACATGGGCTGGAAACACATTTTTCCAAATAGAATTTAACAACTCCTTTACTGGAACACTAGCACTAAACACAGGTACAATTACAGCAACAGTTGAACAACCACCGTTTGCCCAACCAGGAGAAACTGTATTCTCATTCATTGCTGTACCTGGAGAAAGATCTACACTAGACTTATCGCAGTTGAAAGAACTTACTAACACACCATTAGGTGGTAGAGGAACATTCCCAAATGGTCCAGACGTGTTAGCTATTAACGTTTATAAAGTTGATGGAGCAGATATTAATTCAAATATTATTATTAAATGGGGAGAAGCTCAAGCTTAATCTTCAAGATAATTAACAAAATCTAAAAGCGTATCAAATACTTTGGTACGCTTTTTTATTGACCTGTAAGTAAATCTTTTATTAATTAATTCTTCAGTTTCTTTTCCGTAACCAGTGCGTACTAGTATTGGCTGGGCACCTACTTTTATAGCCGCTTTAAGATCAGATAATTTGTCACCAACATAATAACCTTTGGCAAACTTTACGTGCGGCACTTCTTTTTCACAACGCTTAAACTAATAACCTTTGGCAAACTTTACGTGCGGCACTTCTTTTTCACAACGCTTAAACATTCCTGTGTTGGGCTTTGCATATAGGTCATTTTTTCTACTACTAGCACTATAGTATATTCCGTCTATACTAGTACAACCTGCCTGTCCAAACAGTTCAAACATGTGTCTATGTAAATCGTCAACATCTTCTTCCGTAAATAGACCCTTTTCAATTCCACCTTGATTTGTTATAATAACTATTTTATGACCCATCCTGCGTAGTTTTGAAATAGCCTTTATACTTCCGTCAATAGGCTTAAAGTCTTTACTACGGTAGCAATATGTACCAAGATCTTCGTTAATAACCCCGTCTCGGTCTAATCCGATAACACACTTAGGAGCAATATAGTTTGGACTAGAGTCATAATCGTCACTCCAGCTAATATCAACCATCGATCATATTTTCCGGATCAAGCGATTGGCTATCGCCTGGAATAAGTCTATAATTGTCTTCAACTGAATCAGCTGTACTAACTTCAGTAATAGAACTCATAGGTTCTAATGCTTCTATTTGATGCGGTTGTAAAGGAGGGTTATGCCAAGTATCACCTTCGTTTAATTCTTTTTCAAAGATGGTTGCATCTTTTGTATCAATCCAACGTACTTTAAATTTGCCACTATTTACAAACCATGTTTCATCTTTTTCTCTATGGAAGTGCATGCTAAATTTAGCACCTACTTTTTCAAATACCATAATCTTGCCACAGTACTTGTCGTTAGTAGCCCAAATAAGTTCGTAGCCCCAACCTTTTTTTACATGTCCTGACAGTCTTTTATCCAAAATCTATCTCCACTTTTTTAGCAAATGTTAAGTTGAATACATTCCAACTCATGGTTAATCTTTCAACATCACTCTTAAAAGGATATACTTGATGTTTAAGTTCTGCAGGAAACATAAAGATCTGTCCAGTTACAGGAACTATCCTATGAGCTGATGCTCCCCAACTTCCGTGTACCCATTCTAATTGTCCCGGACAACGTGCATTAGATTCAATTGGAATAGTTTCCGGTTCGTTGGCAATCTCTTCAGGAACGTCTACCATAATTATTCCACTAATCATGCCGCTATGAGCATGTGCTGGATTAAATTCGTTTGCCTTCATATAATTGAACCAAACACCGTTACCTAAATCAAATTGTATTGAATTGTAATCTACATCATCTACAGCTAGACCTTCAATGGAACCATCTTCGTGTGCTGGCATCATAGATAGCCTTCTTTCATCATCAGCTTTAAACCATTCTTGTACATGGGGTACTAATAAGCCAAGCATTTGTAATTGCATTTCAGGAGATGCAGCTGTATTCCCCCGTTGTACTTCAATGTTTCCTGACAGTGCATATCCCATATGATCAGCGTTTCGATTTAATTCTGCAAAATGTTTTACAAATTTTAAATCTTTTTCGTTTAATTTAGCTGAGTATATAGTTGGGCCAAACGGCGCTATCATTTCAAATTCTGGAACATACTCGCCTTTATGATTAATGATCATTAATGTAATCCTTTATATTAATCCATTCCATATCTATAACACTATTTAATTTGTCTAGGTTAGCACAGGTGTATTCTTGGTATTGATTTTTAACATTATCCGGAATAGGAATATAATTAATTGCTGCATTATATTTTTTAGCAATAGTTTGTGCTACAGTGTCAAAGCTTTCTGGATTACCAGTGCCAACATTATAGATATTGCTAGCATCAACTGTAAGCATTTTTTCGTGTACTTTACATATATCTTCTACACATACAAAGTCACGTTTGTAATGTTCGCTATCTTCAAACACATTAATAACATTATCTTGCTGTGCTTGTATTCTAAACTTAGTATACGGACTTGCTTGATCGCCTTTTTCTCCTTCATGAGAACCATATACATTAAAATATCTAAAGCCTTGTACAATCACATTAAAGTCATCTTTATGCTGGTTTACAAACCTATCAAACAAATACTTGCTCCATGCATAAGGGCTTTGTGGCAACAATGGGCCGTCTTCAGTAAAATGTGTAGTAGGACCGTATACACTTGCACTAGAAGCGTACTGAAAATTTGTCCCGTAGTTCTCACATACTTGAAGTATCTTCATACTGTATTCAAAGTTTTGTTCCATGATTTGATCTACATCAGTATATGTTGTACTACTAATAGCACCAAGATGAATTACCCAATCATACCCACTAGGATCAGGAACACAATTCTCTACATAGTCCCAGCCTTCGACATCGTGTCCTTGACCTACTAGGTAGTTGCACATGTTTTGTCCAATAAAGCCTTTATATCCTGTAACTAGTATTTTCATTTAGGTATCCTGTTATTATCCATAATTGGCCATCCATCATTATCAAGAGGTAAGTCTAAACCTTGCTCCCAGTGATTTCGGTATGTTATATCTTCAGGCGCCATTAATGCATGCCATTTTTTATCATCTCGCCACGGAATGAAGTTAAAATTTATTACTACTCTGCGTAATTCGTCAGTACATGTAGCACCGCTATGTTTAATATTAGCTGGAAAAATAACTAATCGATTTGCAACACTCTCAACTTTATCACCATCATCAAATATAGTGTAGCCGTTGTTAGTGTTTACGTAATAGATTGCAGTTAATGCTCCTGGAGCTAGTGTGTCTACATGCATACCGTGAACTTCATTGCCTTCAGTTTTTGTGAGAAGATTAGCTTTTATCCTTATTAATACTTGAGGTTGTATTACTTCCATAATAGGATATGCTACTTGGTATTCCATCTGATTATCCATATGATATCCTTCATGAATAGTATGGACAAATTGGAAGTCTCCCTTGCTACTAGGATCAGCAACTCCTTCACCAAAGTGCCAATTATATTGTAAGCTCATCATTTGTTCTTGAACTTTTCCAAAAGCTTCTTTAGATAGTGCATCGTTAATAATAACTTTTTTAGTCATTCCATTTCCTTTATTATGTGTGTTGTAGAATGCCCTTCTACTTTAGGAAATATATTAACTTCTGCTAAATCGTTTCCTACCACAGTTTCTACAGTATAATCGCCACCCTTAACAATTATATCAGGCTGTGTCTTCTTAATTATACTATACGGAGTATCATCGTCAAATATTAATACTTCATCAACTATGTTTAGTAGTTCAAGTGCTTCTTTTCTTTTTGTTTGATCGTTAATGGGTCTAGTTTCGCCTTTTAACCGCTTTACACTAGCATCGCTGTTAATAGCTACTATAAGTTTGTCACCTAAGCTACAAGCGTGTTTAAGCAGTCTTAGATGCCCTAAATGCAGTATATCAAAGCATCCGTTGGTAAATATGACCTTATCTTCTAAGTCGTGCTTTGATAAAATATGTGTACCAGTGTGTTTAACTGCTTCAGTAGCACCTTTGACAGCAAGCTCTAAACAGCGTTTGTGATCGTAGCCTTTTGTTAATCCATATACAAATGCTGCTAAGAAACAATCGCCGGCACCTGTAACATCTGCTACTTCTATATTATCCACAGGAACGTCATAGACTTTGTCGTTAATTTTAGCAACAACACTATCTCCAGCTCGTGTAGTAACAATGTTGCCCGGCCAAAGATCGAAGTCTAGTTCTGTAAATTCTTTTTCGTTAGGTTTTACAAGCCAAGCACCTTCATAAAGACTATAGTGATCTTTTGGATCCACTATTACTTTACAGCCAAACTTGTTAATGTGTTCAATAATCTCATGTGATTTTTCTAATACACCTTTAGCATAATCACTTAATATTACATAGTCGTACCCTTGGAAATCTTTACTAAGTATATCGTTTAGTATTGTATTGCTATTTGCGTGATAGTCATTGTCAATACGTGTGATATAATGTCCGTCACACATAACACGAGTCTTTGTACTTTTAGGTTGATCATACTCATACAGTGTAACATCTACACCTAGACTTTTTAAGTTTTCATAAACTAGTCCTGCGCCGCCAAGTGTTTCAACTTCATGTAAGTGTTTAACAATAGGTACAGGCGCTTCAGGACTTAAACGTTCTGAAGTTCCATAGATATATTTGTCGATTATTACATCGCCGAGAACTAATACTTTCATACTATTATTATACTACCTTTTAGGCTATTTGTCAAGTAGATTTATTGTTTGAAAGACTGTTTCTAACTTATTAAGATTAACTCTACTTTGGAGGGTATTACGAAGTCCGTGATGCAAAGGCTTGGGCCATTTAGTAAAACTGCACCAAGCATAGCCGTCGTGTTCTCTATTTAGATTAGGGATAAATTCGTCTTCAACAACACAAAGGTATGTGTGAAAAGTAAACTTCTTATCGTTACTGAGGAAACTTTCTAAAGGAAGTGTCTTTTTTATATCTGGAAGTTGTCCAATTTCTTCTTCTATTTCTCGTTTAAGACCTTCCCATGGAGTTTCGGCACCTTCGTTTGTTCCGCCAACTAGGCCCCAAACATCAGACTTTTTGCCACTTGCTCGATGTAAAAATAAAAATCTATTTGTTTTTAGGGTGTAAAATAATGCACCACTACATACTATATTTGAACTCATACATATACTTACCCTGCGAGTTCAATCCTCCATGTCCCAACTGGATAGTCTCCATCAATACTCAATAGCCATTCATTGTCTTTAAACCGGTATTGTGTTTGTGTGTGAAGATTAGTTATGTATGTAACTGTAGTAATTGTATCTGCATCAAATATAATGTTCCATTTTGAGCCGTCCCATTCAACAATATCGTTTACATTAGCTACAAGTCCTGTGCCATCTGTATTAGCCCATGCACTAGCAACTACAGTTTGTCCAGCTAATCCAACATCGTCTAATAATAGCAACCTAACACCAGATACTTTAATTGATGTTGGATTATAATTAGTAGGATCAATTATATAATCAACTGATGTACGTGATCCATTTGGACTAGTAATAATAGTGTCTGAAGGGAAACTATCAGTATCAAAGTCAATTAAAATCTTTCCTTCGTCTAACGGATTAATTGCAAACGTACCAGTAGCAGTTGATGCATTATCGGTGCTAGTAAGATGTATTCTACTAACTCCTGCAGCATATATTCCAGGCAATGATGTGAATATACTTCTCCAATTCTTATTGCCTACTATACCGTTAGCAACAATTTGTGCCTCTCCTTGGTTTACATATACTTGCCATAGTGCAAAGTTAACGTTAGCTGAATGTCCACCAGCAGTTGATCCTGGTCTTGTTCCTCTTTCATCAGTTGTTGTTCCTGCACGAGCAGTATCGTCATATGCATTTAATTCAGGCTTACTTACGCCATCTTCAATAGTGCCTAATTGTTCGTCAAACATACTCGTAATAATATTTGTAATAACGCCCATCTTGCGTACTTTAGTCGGAGGACTAATATAAATTGGTACACTAAAAGTTAGTGAAGCAATATCAATTTCGCTGTCAATCCCCACTGGTGTACTTCTGCTACTCCATTGTACACTTTCAAGATGTATAGCAGTTATGCTAGTCCAGTCAACAAAGTTATCTGTAGTTTGCATTTCTAAACTTGGATTAAACAGCACTAGTATTTGTTCTAATAACTGTAACTTTTGATCAGTGTTACTTGACCATATATCCGCATTTATCCTTAATATATACGGCGTAGGAATTAAGCGTTCTACAGTATAATTTTTACCTTCTTGATTAAGGTATTCTTTAGTATCTTCATCATATGCTCTTTCACGTATATTAACTTTTCTAGTATACGTAGCATCAGTTAGTCTATCTTTGTCTAACTCTAGCCCAGTAATATATACAGCAATCCTAGGAGCACTTGGCAACTTGTTTTCGGAGTTCTCTCTAATAATGTTAGCTACTTGCCTAGTTAAGTCACCGTACATAACCGGAACTTCTTTAGTTTGGCCGTCACCATCAATAACTGGAAAGTTACTAAGCACACGCATCATTTGTGTAGCATAGCGTCTAATCTGTCCATCATAAAAGTGTTGCATTAGTTATCCTTCTTTGGTCTAAGTGCTTTCGATAGGCTTTGACGTTCTTCGACTACTGCACCGCCGATTGTGCTAGTTTTAGTGTTATTAATAAAGCTAGTTTTAGAAGTCTGTCTTTCTAATGTATTGCTTAGTGTCATTCTAACATCATCATTCTGTTTAACCCAACGTGTTCCGTCATATTTAAACATTCTATTTGGTAAAAAGTCTGTGCGTAAAAAGAAGTCGCCTTCTCGATTACTAAGTGGAAATGCTATTCCAAATCCAAATGGCGCACCGTTAGGAGCAGCATCACCAGTACCAACTAGGTACCCTGTATAACCTTCTCTATCAGGCCTGTCAGTTATTTCATCGGCAGTTGTGTTAATCATAGAAGCGTCTAGATCTGTTTCATCAGCTGTACGTAGTGCAACGCTACCATCTTCGTTTGTTGCTACTGTATAGTAGTGACTAATATCATATCCGCTTTTAGGTGCATCGGCTTCTGCTTGTGCAACTACTGCTCTGTTTATCTGCATTTCTTTTTCATATGTAGACAACACATCTCTTAGAGTATTGCTTGAATTTTCACTTGCAGGTAAATCTAATATTTCTTTGTATTCTTGTCCATCGTATATTTGCTTCAATTTTAAGCGATATAAGTGTGGATACCAAGTTTGACTAAATCCTTCTGCTGCACGATTAACATCTTCTACAACGTAAAATCGTTTAAGTGCAGTATCATAATCATTTAACGCATATTCGTCTGTAAGATGCGGCAGTTCGATAACATCACCAGCTATAACTTTTCGTCCTAATGTTTTCACAGAGCTGTTTATATGTATAGTCATAAACAGTGTATCATTACTTAGGAATAATCCAAACTGTGACAAGTCAAAATCAATATCTTGAACATTATATACTGCTCGCATGCTGTATACATCTGGATCATACTTCCTATCTCTATTCTCAAGGAATAGTAAGTCCTGTATGTTAGTTTCTTTTACTGCATCATACTGAGGTTGATCAGCGGTGGATTCACTAGTAGAAGGGTTTCGAGCACCTAGGTACTTGTGAATGTTAATATCAGTTCCGCCAACAGTAAACATCTCCTGGATTTGTCTATCTAGGAAATGATAATCGTTACCGCGTTCTGGTTTGTATAAACTTATTCTTGGCATATACATATTTATCGTTAAGATAAATACTATGTGGAGAGTAAAGAATGACAGAACTAGCAACAGTGAAACAAAACGTATACGACTATGTAAATGTATCTCTCGGCGGAGGAATGATTGACGTTGAACTTGATCCTATACACTACGAAACAGCTTTAAATAAAGCGTTAGGTAGATTTAGGCAGAGAAGTGATAATTCAGTTGAAGAATCGTATTTGTTTCTAACAACAGTAACTGATCAAAACGAATATGTATTACCTAGCAATGTTATCGAAGTTAGAAAGATATATAGACGTTCAATTGGTTCGCGTACAGGCGGTGGTGACGGCGGTTCATTGTTTGAACCATTTAACATGGCTTATACTAACACTTACTTACTATCAGGTTCTAAAATGGGCGGCTTGGCAACATACGATATGTTTGCACAACACCAAGAACTTGTAGGTAGAATGTTTGGTAGCTTTATTGAATTTAAATGGAATACTACTAGTAAAAAACTTACACTTCTACAGCGTCCAGGTGCAGAAGAAAATTTACTGCTATATGCATACAACTGCAGAAGAAAATTTACTGCTATATGCATACAACTATCGTCCAGATAGTGAGCTACTAGCAGATTACCTTGCCCAACAGTGGATCAAAGATTATACATTAGCAGTGTGTAAAACAATGTTAGGCGAAGCACGTTCAAAGTTTGCTACTATTGCAGGACCCGGCGGAGGAAGCACTCTTAATGGCGATGCATTGAAGCAAGAAGGACAAGCAGAGATTGAAAAGTTGGACAACGAAATCCAAATGAGTATTAGTGGCGGCGTAGGCTACGGCTTTACAATCGGCTAAAAAAACACTTGACAATTCACTAAAACCCCTGTATACTATATAGATACTACACACTTAGGAGACTTAGTATGATTATCGGTATCTGCGGATTAATCGGTTCAGGTAAAGGAACAGTAGGCGACCACCTTGTAAACGAGTTTGGATTCAAAAAAATATCTTTTGCTGACAAACTTAAAGATGCAGTGTCTGAGCTGTTTGGATGGGATCGTGCGTTATTAGAAGGCGACACTACAGAGTCAAGGCATTGGCGAGAACAGCAAGATAACTTTTGGACAAATGAGACTGGCAGAGTAATTACTCCTAGGCTTGTATTACAAGAGTTTGGTACAGATTGTATGCGTAATGGATTTTACGATGGCATTTGGGTTAGTATGGTAAAACAAACTATACTAGATAATCCTAATACTGAATACGTTGTTCCTGACGTAAGATTCCGCAATGAACAAAATGTTATTAGAGAATTAGGTGGTCAAATTTGGCAAACTAAACGCGGTGATGATCCTGAGTGGTTTGGACAAGCAATACTTGACAATGACACTGGTAGCAAGTTAATGGCATCATATGATGTACATGCTAGTGAATATAAATGGGTAGATTCTAACAATAAGTTTGATTCAATACTATACAATAATGGAACTATTGAAGGTCTTAGAAATCAGGTCGAAGATCACCTTGTTTCCAACGCACCCCTTCCTTCTGAACTATACGTTGACAGTTAGCACAAATTGTTTTTAAATTTGTAGGACGAACATTATTTAAATCACCGTCTACATGGAATACATTAAACTGTTCTAAATGTTTACTAGTGTAATTACACTTTTCGCAAACATTTCCCATTACATATCCAAACTGCTTCCATTTAGGAACTCCGTGTCCAGCACCATGCCGTAAACATTTCTCACATAACTTCCTATAGTAAGGCTTGTTGTTTTTGTAGTAATTAATGGCGGCCGGTCGTAGCCCACATTGGCATAAAGGTCTCATATTGTATTTAGCTCACCTTTTATACCCCTTTGTTTAAGCAAAATATACGGTGTTTTTAAGATGTTTATATAAATACAAGTAGAGAACAAATTTATATCCAACAGGAGAGATAACATGGCATTAAGTTCACCAGGCGTACAGGTTTCCGTAATTGACGAATCCTTTTACACCCCAGCAGCAGCTGGCACAGTACCAATGATTTTTGTTGCTACTGCTTCCAATAAAACAAGTAGTTCAGGAGTAGGTACCGGAGTAGGTACACTAGCAGCAAACGCAGGAAAACCTTATTTAATTACTAGCCAACGCGAGCTAGGTGAAACATTTGGCGACCCACTATTTTATTCCGATGCAAACGGCAATATGATACACGGCGGCGAGCTTAACGAATATGGTCTACAAACAGCTTACTCATTACTAGGCGTAACTAACAGAGCTTACGTAGTAAGAGCAGAATTAGATCTAAGCAAATTAACAGCAAGTGCTGTTGCACCAGGTGGCGAGCCTGCAAATGGAGCATATTGGTTTGATACACTTAATACTAAATTTGGTATATTAGAGTGGAATTCAGCTGCAATTTCAGTAACAGGTGGACAAAGCTTTGCTTCAAAAACTCCTATAGTAGTTACAAAAGCAACAGATATTGATGCAGGCACATCGGCTCCAAAGACTTCTATTGGTGCTATTGGCGACTATGCAGTTGCAACTACAACTACAACAAGCAGATTTTGGTTAAAGTCAAAAGGTAATACAGCGGCAGGCGTAACAGCAGGCGAATGGGTTGAAGTTGGATCAACTGATTGGAAAGCTAGCAATCCGTCAATTACAAGCACAATTGCTAATCCTACATTAGGCAACGGCGATACTATTTCAATTAACTCAAGCACAGTTACACTAGCTGGAACAACAGTTACTAGTTTAGCAGCTGATATTAACACAGCGGCAATTAGTGGTATTAGTGCAGCAGCAGTAGATGGTGTTATTGAAATTTACTCAACAGGCGTAGACATTGTACTTGCTAACGGCTCAGGAACAATTCTTACAGCGGGCGGACTTACAGCGGCAACATACGAAGCTCCAAAGCTTACTATTGCACCGCATACAAGTGTACCACAGTATAAGAGCACTGATACAGAACCAGCACCAACAGGCAGTATTTGGATTAAAACAACTTTACAGCGGCAACATACGAAGCTCCAAAGCTTACTATTGCACCGCATACAAGTGTACCACAGTATAAGAGCACTGATACAGAACCAGCACCAACAGGCAGTATTTGGATTAAAACAACTACTCCAAACGGTGGTGCTAACTATAAAGTTAAAAAGTATGCAACTGCTACAAAGCTTTGGTCTACAATGATTTCTCCAGTTTATTCCACAGGACAAGCAGCAATATTTGCACTTGATAAAACTGGCGGTGGCAAGAACCTTTCTTTAGGTGATGTTTATGTAAACACTAACGTTGAAGAAGTTACACCAATTATTGCTAACTCTAAGCTTTATGTTAGAGCAGCAACAGCAGCAACAAAAATTGTTGGTTCAATAATTACAACTCAGTTGACAGCAGCTACTAGAACGTTTACTTTGCAAGAGTCAAAGACAGCTACACTAGCATTAGATACTGCAAAAACTATTTCAGTAACTACAACAGGCGCTTCGAGTGATGCAAAAGACAGCTACACTAGCATTAGATACTGCAAAAACTATTTCAGTAACTACAACAGGCGCTTCGAGTGATGCAGATGTATTAGCGGCACAGATTAATGCGGCAGGCTTTACAAACGTTACAGCAATTGTTGATGCAAGTAACAAAGTTCAAATTTCCCACAAAACAGGTGGTGAGATTCGTATTAAAGACACAGGTAGCTTGCTTGCATTAGCTGGCTTTGGTGCTTATAACTTTGTAACAGGCGCAGGAACAGCTCACTTGTACACAGCACCAACAGGTGATAGTAGTAGTGATTGGGTTGCTTCAAACTGGAAAGAGCTAACTTATACAGCATCAAACACTGGACCAACTAGCTTAACTGAAAACGGTACATTATGGTACAGCTCAGTAGTAGACGAAGTAGATCTTATGATCCACAATGGTACTACTTGGGTAGGATACCACAACTACACAGCAGCATATGCAAACTGCGACCCACTAGGTCCTATTGTTGCAGCTACTGAGCCAACTGTACAGTCAGACTTAACTGCACTAGTAGATGGTGATCTTTGGATTAGCACAGCAAACGTTGAAAACTATCCAGGCATTTATAGATTTAACGGTGTAACATCTAAGTTTGTACTACTTGATAAAGCAGACCAAACTACAGAAAATGGTGTACTATTTGCAGACGCAAGACAAGGTGCAACAGGTGGTTCAACATTAGCTGCGCCGTCAAGCACAATTACTGCTTTGCTTACAAGTAACTTCTTAGACCCAGATGCTCCAGATCCAGCACTATACCCACAAGGTATGTTGCTTTGGAACTTACGCAGAAGCGGATTTAACGTTAAGAAATTTGTAAAACAGAGCGTTAATGTTAACTTGCTTAATGGCAGAATGTCAGATGCATCAATGGCAGCTTATTACCCACATCGTTGGGTTACTGATTCAGGCAATGCAGAAGACGGTTCAGGAACATTTGGACGTCATGCACAGCGTAAGTCAGTTGTACAATCATTGCAAGCACTTGTTAATAGCAACCAAGACATTCGTGACGAAGAGTCACGTCAGTTTAACTTAATGGCGTGTCCAGGTTATCCAGAACTAATTGGTGAAATGATTACACTTAACACTGACAGACGCTTAACAGCATTTGTTGTAGGTGACACACCAGCAAGACTAACACCAGATGCAACTTCACTTAATGAGTGGGCTACAAACACTAAGCTTGCACTAGAAGATAATGATAACGGTGCAGTAAGCTACGATGAGTACATGGGTATGTATTATCCATGGGGTTTCACTAGTGATAACAGTGGTAACAATATTGTTGTTCCACCAAGTCATATGGCACTACGTACAATAGTACTAAACGACCAAGTTGCTTTCCCCTGGTTTGCTCCAGCAGGAACACGACGCGGTGGTGTAAGTAATGCTACAAGTTCAGGTTACATTACTAGTGAAGGTGAATTTAAATCAGTTGCACTAAACACTGGACAGCGTGATACACTTTATACAAATAAAATTAACCCAATTACGTTCTTAAGCGGCGCTGGATTAGTAGTATTTGGACAAAAAACTCGTGCAAGAAACGCAAGTGCATTGGATAGAGTTAACGTAGCACGTCTAGTTGTTTACTTACGTGGACAGTTAGAACTATTAGCGAAGCCTTACTTGTTTGAGCCAAATGATAAGATCACACGTGATCAGATTAAAGCGGCAGCAGATCAATTAATGTTAGAGTTAGTAAGCTTACGAGCACTATATGACTTTGTTGCAGTGTGTGACGAAAGTAACAACACACCAGCAAGAATTGATAGAAACGAGTTATACTTAGATATAGCTATTGAGCCAGTCAAAGCAATTGAATTTATTTACATACCGCTAAGACTTAAGAACACAGGCGAAATTGCAGCACTAGGTTAATATACGCAGTTAATGAGGGGTTGAAAAATACCCCTCATAAACGTATAAATAATAGTAACAGGAGAATAGACAGATGCCAATCACAACTTTACAAAACATTTCGATACCAACGGAAGGCGCAAATAGTAACTCATCATTATTGATGCCTAAGTTACAATATCGCTTCAGGGTATTTTTAGACAACTTCGGCACAACTGGCGGACCAGATGGTGTTAGAGAAATTTCAAGACAGGTACAAGATGTTACACGCCCAAACGTTACGTTTGAGCAAATGACAATTGACTCGTATAACTCAAGAGCATACCTTGCAGGTAAGCACACTTGGGAACCAGTTACAATCACATTGCGTGAAGATGCTAACAACAACGTACAAAAAATTGTTGGACAACAGTTACAAAGACAGTTTGACTTCTTTGAACAGTCCAGTGCAGTTTCAAGTGGCAGTTACAAATTCCAAACTAGAATTGAAATTCTAGATGGTGGCAACGGTGCTAATGGCGCTAACGTAATTGATAGATTCCACTTAGTAGGTTGCTACATTGAATCAGCAAACTATAATACATTAGCATATGCAACTAACGAAGCAGTTACTACTTCATTAACTATTCGTTATGACAATGCTATCCAGTTTGGTGCAGATGAAGATGTTAACGGCATTGGTGAAACAACTAGCAGAACTAATGCTGCATCACCAGGCGGAACACAAATTTAAGTTAACGCTTAACTGATTGGCTTATTAACAGCGAGGGTAGCTTAATTGTTACTCTCGCTTTTTTATCTATGTACTTAACTCTATAGGATAAATATTAGTATGAGCTTACAAGATCCATACCTAATTAATACTGACATGGATGTGCATTTAAGAGATGCACGACATGCACACCAGTTGTATACCCAACACAACTTTGCGTTAGCACCTAAAACAAAATTTCTATTTCATGTAGTGTTTGATCTCTATGATGAAGTAGGTGATCAAACAACGAGTAATACTGCAAAGTTTAGAAAAGAAATTGGCGTATTAGCTAAATCAGCATCACTACCAAACTATCGAGTATCTGTTGAAAACAAACAACAATACAATCGTAAGAAAAATATACAAACTAGAATAGATTACAGTGATTGTACACTTACTTTTCATGATGATAACTTAGGACTTACTAGAGGGTTATTAGAAGACTATTACAAATATTATTTTGTAGATGGCAATCATTCAGACGAATCAGGAGTAAGCTCCGGAGCTCCAGCATATCAAGCACGTGACAAGTATAAATCTGCTGTACCAAGTTACGGTTTAAATAACGGAAAAACTAATCCTTTCTTTAAATCTATTAGAATTTATCAATTAGCTAGACGAGAGTGGTTTGCATATACATTAGTTAATCCATTAGTATCAGCATTTGATCACGGAGATGTTGATGCTACAACTGGCGGAGATTTTAATTCAAATACTATGACTATTGCGTATGAGAGCGTTATTTACTCTAATGGTAAAGTTAAAGGTGCAGCTAAACCTACTGGATTTACTGACGAAGAAACAGCATACGATAATCATCCAAGTGCATTAACGTATAATGATCCTGCAATGGAATACAAATACGGTGCTGCTGATCCTGTATTACTTGGTAACCGTCAACGAAATCGATTTAATCCTGTACAACCTAGATCTAGTAATAATAACTCTAAAAGAGATAGTATATTTGGTAATATTTCAGGTGGTAACATTTTAGGCGCAGGATTAAGAGATTTAAATAATTCAAACACGCCGGGCGGACTACGTGGCGTTAACATACCAAGGTCTAACTCAACTACTTCGTCTCAGTTAGTATCAGGCCAAGGACGAGTATTAGATGGCGACACTATAGTAAATGGATTATCAAACAATCCTTCTGCTAAAGCAAGCTTCGTTGCTAGAGCATTAAATAGCAATGCACAGCAAGGCGAATCATTAGCATCATACAACTCAGCATCTGCTACTAAGCAAGCAGCAATTGAAACAAGTTTAATTAATAAAGCAGCAAGCGGCGACAGAAAACTAGCAGGTCAAGCTACTGATGCTATAGACGCATTTAAAGGAAGAATAATATAATGGCAAGTTCAGATAAAGCAACCAGTGCAGGCGCATTCAATAAAAATGATTCCGAATCAACCAAAAAATATTTTAATAATTATTATGATGCCGAGCTTAATTTTACTCCTAGTGAAGTTGATGCAGTAATTGGTTATTTTCTTAAAAGAGGATTCGACCAAGTTGCAGCAGTTAATACTGCTAGTGTACTATTACAGCAAGCAGACTATGACGAAGTACCAGTATTCCAATTAATTGATACTCTTAAAGGAACTACAGATGTACAATTAAGTAATATTGTAGCACAAATCTTAAACCTAAATAGAAGTAAGACTAGCATGTTAGGATTTAAAGCAACTTATACAAGTGAGTTATTTGATCAGCGTAATGTAATAAACTAACATGGGACATTATGCTCAAGGTAAGTTTAATCCAAAAAACCCTGGTAAATATGCTGGAACAAAAACTCCAACATATCGAAGTGGTTGGGAATTTACCTTTATGAAATTTTGTGATGAGCATGCTGCTATATCACAATGGGCTAGTGAAGCAGTACGCATACCTTATAGAAACCCCTTATCGGGTAAACAAACAATTTATGTGCCAGATTTTTTTATTGTGTATAACGATCAAAAAGGCAAGCAACGTGTAGAACTAATTGAAGTTAAACCTAAAAATCAAACACTTAAAGAAAAATTAGGAAAGAGCAAGTACAACCAAGCATCGTGGATAGTTAATCAAGCCAAATGGGAAGCTGCTAGAGCATGGTGTAAACAAAAAGGAATAATATTTCGCATTGTTACTGAAGATGATATATTTCATAGCGGAAAAAGAAAGTAATGATAATTGATACATGTATTCATTTTAATAGTTCTTATAGCAGACAAACAACAGCCTAATTCTATGTATTTTAGAAGTATAGATGTGTGTCAATACTACGCTCGGCGTATTCCAAATCAATACGGCAACTATGGTAGCAAATACCTAATACCAGCAGAGCATAGAATTACTGCATACTGTAAGCCCGTAAAAGTTAATCCGCAAAATACATTAGTATATGATCATTAATTATTTGCTAAATAATAGTAGCATATAATGGAACGTTTACATGACTAAAAAATTAGAAGACCTATTAAATTTGCCAGATTCTAAAGAAATTATTGAAACTGCAAAAGCTCAGGAATCAGAACAAAAGTCGTATGAGTTAGAGAAACAACAAGAAGCTTTTCGCGATATAGAAGAATTTGATAAGATTGCTAGTGCATTACCAGCTGTTAAAGGGTTAGGTAAAATGGCAGATGACGAGTTAAATGAAATAGCAAATAAGGCTATGGCAGCATATGATGATCTAATGGACTTAGGTATGAATGTTGAAAGTCGTTATAGTGGCAGAGTATTTGAAGTAGCAGGCGGCATGCTTAAAACTAGCTTAGATGCTAAGGTAGCTAAACTAGATAAGAAATTAAAGATGATTGACTTGCAACTTAAGAAAGAAAAGCAAGATAAAGATTCTGGAGTTAACGAAGACGGTATTATTAATGGACAAGGGTATGTTGTTACAGACAGAAACAGCCTACTCGAGAAGCTTAAAGGTCTAGATAAAGATAAATAGTTTACAGTAGAGGAATAAAAATGAAATCATTTGCACAAATATTACAGGAATCAAAAGCAACGTATTCGTTTAATATTGGAATTGCCGGTGAATTACCTGAGGGAATTGCAGACCGTTTAGAGTCTGTACTTAAGAAATTCAATGTGCTAAACTTTAGCACTGGCAAGAAAACACCAATACAGAAACGTCCGTTAGATTTTCCACAATTAGAAAATACAGAAGTTACGTTTTACGAAGCACAAGTAGAATATCCTACTACTACACAAGTACTACAGGCGTATTTAGGTAACTGTTGTAATATTCCGCAAAGTCATATTATTGTACGTAATCCAGAAGATCCTCGAGAAGCATATCAAGAAGAAGGTGATGATTCGCCGTATGAAGCATTGCTAACTACAGAAGAATTAGGCGGCGAAGATGGACAAAATGAAGTAGCATCTAATCGAACAATGGACTTACTCAAAGAATTAGAAACTGTACGTAAAGAGCGTGATGCAGCAGCTGGAAACGAAGGCGCACCGCAAGGTAAGTCTAAAGACATAACTGATTCACAAAATACTAAAGCAGTCATAGGAGGCTAATAAAATGAATATGAAGAAATTACTAGAAGCATGTGGCGGACCAGACCCAATGGGAATGGGTGCACCGGACATGGCTCCAGAAATGGACAAAGGAACACCTGTAACTGTTAACGTTTCAATGAACGCAAGCGGTAAGGAACATGTAGAAGACCTAATTGCTATGATGAAAAATGCAGGCATGGACGGCGCAGGAGAAGTTAGCAAACAATCATTACCAGCAGTTACTGATGTTCCGCATCAACACGATAGTGATGGCGATGACGGTAGCATGCGTGGTGACATGGAGAAATTTATGGGCATGATGAAGCCTGAATCCGATATGGATGAAGGTGGTAGTGATGTTGACATGGATTGTGCCCATTGTAGTGGCACAGGCAAACATGGCGAAGACGACTGTACAGAATGTGGTGGCACAGGCGAAGCTCAACCAGAAGGCGCACTTAATGCTTCGTATACTGAAGCTTCAGATGGCGAACAAGAAATGGACTTTGAGTTTACTGGTGACGACGGTGAAGTTGGACCAGGTATGTTGCACTATACAGTTGTTGACGGTAAAGTTGATCCTGCTTCGCTAAGAGGCACAGCAGATCCAATGGATGCTCCAAATGCTAAAGTTGATGATAGCCTAGCAACGGATAGCGTTAAGCCAGGCGGAATGGATCATGAAGAAGCATTAGCAATGGCACAAGACGAATATGACTCAGTAGACGAATGGGCAAATAGTGCTCCAGATACAGCAACATCTCCAACGTATGGTAACTACGAAGATAACATTCACGATGGCGACGACTTACATAAGAGTAAGAAAAGCTATAAAGTAGTATCTGGTGGTGACAACCCAATGCAGTATACAATGGAAGTAGAATCCATTAAAGCAGCATTATACGCAGCATTAACTGAAAAGAAAGCAAAGCCTGACTTTTTAGATGTTGATAAAGATGGTGACAAAAAAGAGCCAATGAAAAAAGCACTTAAAGATAAAGGTAGTAAGCCTAAAAAAGGTAAAGTACCTCCGCAGTTCCAAAAAGAAGAAATGGCTGCTGAAGGACGTGGTAAAGTAATGGCTGGCAAAGGACGTGGTAAGAAACCCAAGTTAATGGCTGGACGCGGACGCGGCAAATAGTAAGTCTTACTAATTAGTATACTAACCAGATAGGTCCTTAGGGACCTATTTGCTTGAGTAAATAGCTGTATGGTAAGAGACAATATTAATTGGGAAGCATACTTCGATAGTATAAAGCCCGTATGTCCTTGGAGTGCAGCAGCATGGAAAAAGGGCGAAATTAAAGTTA
>Ga0209816_1000101_pt1 | contig 66758 bp, 72 predicted proteins | sample CoawatmetaG01DNA_FD_187509 | JGI IMG/M metagenome (GOLD analysis project Ga0209816, IMG submission 187509) | Marine microbial communities from the West Antarctic Peninsula - Coastal water metaG017-DNA (SPAdes) (version 2) | ecosystem: Environmental > Aquatic > Marine > Coastal ...
CAAAATAAAGCGGATATCTTAATGAAGAGATTAGGGGCAACTGATCTTTAAAATCTTCTTCTATTTTAACCTATTAGCTTCGTTATTATTTCATTTAACATAATATACATTATACGAAGTAATATTCATTAGATATTAATGACACCTCTTCTAGTAAATGTATAAAAATTTGAAGAAACAGTTATTTGAAATATAAAGCTAATAAAGTAAATGAAGTAAATGAAGTAAATAATTATATTGTGTTACACAAGCATAGTGTGTTTTAAGATTAATATCTGCAGTATTTGTTTTTCCATCGGAATGAAGGTCGTAAAAAACACTATCTAAAAGAACCATCTCTCCATTTAAATCATTAAATGTACCTAAACCAAATCGCCATGTGTAAGGACTTCTTTAAGTGCCTTATCTTCTCGTAAGATACCTTTAACAAGCGCATAAACTGGTGATGAGATGAAAAGGGAATTTTTTTTTCATTTTATATATTTAATTTTAAGTATAATTAATTGTATATGAAAAAATTAATAATTTTTGTTCTTTGCCTTTTAGCTTATATAGGAACATTCAGTAATACCTCTTCTGCTAATGAAAAAGTAGGTGTAATGTTCGATGAAAGATTTCTATTGCACGATACAGGCCCGAATCACCCGGAAAATCCTGATCGTTTAATTTCCGTGGTTCGGGATCTAAAAAATAATAATCAGATTTCATCAAAAATTATTTGGCCCAATTTTGAAGCTGCAACATTTGACGAATTAAACTTAGTTCATACCAAGGAATATATTGAGTTAGTTGGCCGTCAGGTTAGACAATTAAAGAATAATAGAGCTTACTTGAGCACGGGTGACACCCCTATTTCGAAACATAGCAATGTTGTTGCAAAATTAGCTGTTGGGGCTGGGTTAGAAGCAGCTGATCAAATAATGGCGGGTGAAATATCGTCTGCTTTTGCTTTAGTTAGACCCCCGGGGCATCACGCAACCGCTTCAAAAGGTATGGGTTTTTGTATTTATAACAGCATTGCTGTTGTCGCAAGATACTTACAAAGTAAATATGGTTTAAAGCGAATTTTAATTGTTGATTTTGATGTTCATCATGGGAATGGGACTCAAGATATTTTTTATGAAGACGATAGTGTGTTCTATTTTAGTGTACATCAGCACCCTTTTTACCCACAAAGTGGTCGACCAAATGAAATAGGCTCGGGAAAAGGAAAAGGATATACATTGAATGTTGACCTACCAAAAGGTAGTGGAGATAAAAAACTAATTAAAGCTTTTAGTTCACAATTAAAACCAGCAATGGGTAAATTTAAACCTGAATTTATTTTAGTCTCCGCAGGTTTTGATGCTCATGAGGGTGACTTATTGGGTCAACTTAAATACTCAGATAATGGATATAAACATGTTGCTTTGATTTTGCAAGAAATTGCTAATAGAGATTCGTCCGGTAGGTTGCTATATATGCTTGAAGGCGGTTACGTTCCTGAAAATATCTCAAAATCAGTAACAAGAATTCTTAGTGCTTTAATTAAAAATAGTATGTCAAATTAACTTAGTTATAATATAATGTAAACATGTTAATGATTGCTTCTTTTATTACTTTAACAGCTTTATTTGAAAATAATTATAAAGAGCACCACTTACCTACGGGGGATTAGCTCAGTTGGTAGAGCAGTTGACTCTTAATCAATTTGTCGCGAGTTCGAACCTCGCATCCCCTACCATACATAAAAAGATTTGGAGATGGCAACTTGGAATTTAATAGTCTTGAATACAGAAAAAAAAGATTTAAAAAAATTTTCTCGAATAAAAATTCTAATAATTATCTTGGGTTAATTAATTTCAATAAACTTGATACAGAAATCTATAAAAAATTACAAGACCAATGTCTTGATTTTATTATTGCTTCTTTTGACCCCAAAATAAAAAAAATAAATTTACCCCAAGATAACGATGAAAAATTAAAATTTATAATTAAAAATTTGAAAGAACTTTACTCGATGACACCAAACGGATTTATTGTGCCAAAATCTCATTCTAATAAAGAATACAACGCTCTTATTGATACGTTCTATAGTTTGTTCGACACAAAAGAATTGCGGAATGTAATTAAATACTGGCAAGAACCATTAGGAATTTGTATTAAATCTTACGCTAACGATAGACCGGACTTAGAAGTGGAAAAGAGTAGCCGCTTATATCATCAAACATCAAATGCTCACATAGAAAGTTGGGCGGGGTATTCTAATTTTGGTGTAAACACATTACTACCTCTATTTGGAGATATAAAAAAAAACTATACTGAGTTTTTTGAGCCTAAAGAAAATTATAATGACTTGGAAGTTAATTTAGCTACCAAGAAAAATGTAAATCAGATTAAGGCCAAAAATTATAATGAAAAACCTGCAAATCCAGCATTTAAAAATGAATATGCTTTTGGGAATTTGATATGTTGGGATAATTGCCTTCTACACAGAACTGCAATTGAAGATAAAAATTCTTATAGACTATTTATTGTAAATCAGTTTATTCCTTACCTCAGCAGAAAGGAATCTAAAGCTAATATAAATTCTAAATATAGAAAATTAGGCCAACTAACTCATAATATTTTATCAAGCAAAAAACACATCTTAAAATTTTCAAAAATTAATGATAGAAGGTTTAAAAGCACATTGGGCGGTAAAAGAGATGCCTACAACTATAACGTTATGAAGCTAAAGTAGCAAAAAAAATATTATTTTTTCCTAGTGCCTTCAAATACGAGTACTTAATTAATCCTAAGTGCGATTGATAATTTAAATTTTATAGCGCAATAATCTCAACCAAGCAATCATGGGAAGTTTGTGCATTGCCCATATCACCAAAAGCATTAGAGCTTACTGAGTTGACTGTACCATTATTTAACTGCCTCCAATATCCAAGTGTCGTAACTACAACGCCTTTATTTACATCCGCAGTTATTTTGGCAACCGCATCAAATGCTCCTCTATCATTGAATACCTTTACCATCTCTCCATCCTTCACACCTCTATCCAATGCATCAGATTGATTTATAAGTAAAAATTGCTCCCCCTGCCTCTTAAGTTTATTGTCTATATTTGCATAGCATGAATTTATGAATCCATGACTTTTAGGTGCCAGAATATTTAATGGATATTTTTTGAATAATTCTGGATTAGCTGATTCTGTTTCCTTTGATGGAATATAATCTGGCAACTCAGGGATATCTTGCCCGGGCTGAAAATCTTCGTACATTTGCCTAAATGGGCCTGCTACAAAGTTTTTAGCTCCAACCAGCCTAAACTCACATTTACCAGATGGAGTTGGAAAATTACCCTCTTTATGTGGTGCGCGATTATCCTTCGTACCTACATTTAATCTTGCATATCCATTCTTTTTTAAAGAACTCAGGTCAATACCTTCGCAAGCAGGTGAATCCCAGTCAACGTAATGCTCCAAACACTCAGTATCGTTCCACTTAAAATTATCTTCTTCAAAACCAAGTCTTTTAGCAAGCTGTCTAAATATTTCATTGTTAGAAATGCACTCACCGGGAGCCTCAACACACTTCGCGTTGTAAGTAAGGTACAAGTGTCCCCAAGAAAGAATCATATCCTCTTGCTCAGCTCCCATTGATGCCGGGAGTAAGATATCTGCGAATGCCGCTGTGTCTGAAATAAAGTGTTCAGCAGAAACTAAGAATAGATCCTCTCGCTTTAAGCCTTCTATCACTTTTTCTGTTTCGGTTGACTGTGTAACTGGATTAGTATTCCAGCACATCATTGATTTTATAGGTACCTTGAGTTTTTGTTCGCCTGTTAACACCCTCCCCAACTGCAGATTATTAACTACCTGAGTTCCCTTAGGAATCAAATCTGGCCTACATATAACATCAAATTTATAGGGATGCTCCCATACTGGAAATTGTAAAATGCCTCCACCTACATGACGCCAAGCTCCGGTTAATGCTGGAAGCGATGTGACAGCTCTGATTGTCTGACTACCTCCCCAACTTTTTTCCAGAGCTACGCCGACTCTGATTGCAGACGGTTGGGTACTTGCATATTCCCTTGCAAATTTTTTAATATCTTCGACGGATATGCCTGTGATCTCTGATGCCCACTCAGGTGTTCTTTCTTTAGCTTTTTCAGCTAATTCTGGAAAACCAACCGTGTAGTTGTCGACATAATCTTGATCAACCAAGCCTTCTCCAATAATTACATTCATCATAGCCATAGCTAAAGCACCATCAGTGCCTGGTTTTGGAGCAATATGCCAATCAGCTTCCTTAGCAGTTCTGGAAGCATAAGAGTCAATTACAACAACCTTTGCGCCTTTCTTTTGTGCTTCTTTAATAATATGCCAATGATGAAGGTTCGTACTGACTGAGTTGCATGCCCAAATAATAATATATTTTGAATGTATAAAACTTTCTGGGTCTACACCTGCAGTAGGCCCAACTGTTAGTAGCCAGGCTGTAGCTGAGCCCTCTCCACAGAATGTTCTTTCGGTAACCGTTGCACCCAATCTCGCAAAAAAAGCATCTCCTCCATTTAAACCATGAACCAGGCCCTGGTTACCTAAGTAACTATTTGGCATAATTGCTTGAGGCCCATGCTTATCAATAATTTCTGTCCACTTTGATATAATCGTATGAAAAGCTTCATCCCAACTTATTCTTTTAAATTGTTTTGTGCCTTTAGGTCCAACTCTTTTTTGTGGATAAAGAACTCTATCTGGATGATAATGCCTTTTTTCGTAGTCATTTAACTTAACGCATAGGCCTCCCCTAGTCATAGGGTGATCTGGATTTCCTTTCACCCCTTTAAGCTTACCATCACTAACCTCGTAAACCATTGAACAAGTATCAGGGCAATCATGAGGGCAGCCCCCATGGAAAAATTTGGATTTAGTTTTTTCAGTTAGATTATCCATTAAATACACCTCTAATTTTTTTTAGTGAAGTAAGTAAGTAAACTATTGATAAATTAATGCTACTTTTTATAAATTGCGTTATAAACGGTAATTTATATTTACGATTAATAGACATAATTTCAAATAAAGATTTCAAGCCTCCAGACTCACCTATACCACCAGGTAATCTATAAACTTTGAATTTATTAGTATAGCTAGATTCAGCGTCATCCATATAGAGCTTAATTAACAAATCATAATCATTATGAAGGTTATGATCCAACGATAGAACTCCATAAGTTTCGTAAACCTCCCTCTTATAAGATACAGATGGATAATTGAAAGTTGGATTACCTAATTTGAAATTAGCCTTATAATCAATATAGCCAATAAATTTTTCTTTATCGTTTGTAACCATGACCATATCCCCATAAATAAAAAGAGATTTTTTATTTTTTTTAAATGTGTCTACAATTATTTGGATAGCATCATTCTTAATCCAGTCATCAGCAGATAAAGAGAATATGATATCCCCTGTTGTCATTCTATAAGCTTTACCAAAAGCATCAGCTGTACTTTTATCTTTTTCAGAAATCCATGCAGATATCTGTTTGTCATATTTTTTAATTATTTGAACAGTGTTATCTGTTGAATCACCGTCAACTATTATGTATTCAATGTTCTTATACGTTTGAGAAAAAATTGATAACATTGTCTTCTCAATAGTGTCTTCTGCATTAAGGACATGAGTAATAATACTAACTAATGGCTGGTTGACATCATTCATAAATAAATAAAACTCCTAATAAAGCGTTCACCACTTCAAATCTGTTTAAATAAAAAAATTTCTCTTAAACTTTACCTCTTCGAGTTAGTTTAAACAAGCATTACATAAAGTTCAGCTTTTATTAAAATTTGACAATGAATAGCTCTTATGTCATTTTAATTATATCTTTAAGTTTGTATGCAAGAAATTTAAGGGTTTATCTAAAAGTAACATTTTTTTTATTAAACAGGAGGAGTTGAAATGAAAAATGCTTTAGGAATAAGTTTAGGTATTTGTGCTTTAGTTTGGACGTACATCGCAGTTTTTGTTCTTGGAGATTATGTTCAGGTTTGGGCAGGTTTTATTGCTTGGGGTGCTTATTTTACCGTTGGTAAAGATGCGCTTAAAAAAACTATATCAGCTACAATTTTTGGTGCAGTTTTAGCAGGAATAGCAGTTCTACTTCATACTTATATTGGTATGCTAGGAGATTTTGCTTGGCCTGTAGCGGTAGGTATCACGGTTTGGGGATTAACTGCTGTACCAAAATTTAGCGATATTCCAGCTAATGTGTTTGGTTACGCAGCTACATTTGGGTTTATGCTTTTAACAAACTCAGCTGACATGTATTCAGTTTCATCTGTTGCAGTTAGTAACCCAGTAATTACTTCATCAATTTCATTCATACTAGGCGCTGCTGCTGGCATGATTTCTGAAAAAGTTGCAGGTATGCTTGGTTAGTATCAAAGAAATATTAAAAAAAAACCATCGTTACGATGGTTTTTTTTTACTCTTCAATTAATTATTGATTAAAAAAAGCAATATTTACACATCGATCATTTACTAATGTAAGCTCGACTTTTGTATAAGTTTTTTTTGGTGAATACTCAACAATATTTCCGTAATACCACATTTCAATTTTATCTTTTTTGCTTGATTTCTTCTCTTTTCCAGGAATCCCCATAACAGATGACGCACCCTTTGGCTTAATGGCAATATCAGTGGAGTCAGGTACACCTAAATACTTGGTAATTCTTGATTTTGGCTTGCCACTGAAAATTTTAATAAACTCGTCTTCAGTAAAAACTCTTTTTGGTTCTGCACTTAAATTAAAAGTAGCACCAAAAAAAGCAATTAAAACAAATAGTACTTTAAGTTTTTGAAACATCATATTTCCTTCATATTAATTAGCTTGCAATTTTAAACCATCATACCCAACAAAAATGCCCTCAGGGAGAGTTTTATTTAATGAATTGTATTCGAGCTCATGTGTCATGTGAATCAAGTATGTTTCTTTTGCATTAATCTTTTGAGCAATACTAATACTTTCGCTATAGCAAAGGTGACTAAAGTGCGGCTCATTTCTTAAGCAATCAAGAAGTAGAACATCTAAACCACCAAGAAGTTCCATTGAGCTTTCAGGAATCTCAGAAACGTCTGTTATATATGCAAGAGCCCCCACCCTATAACCATTTATAGACCAGCGACCATGATTGACTGGAACTGGAATTATAGTTTCACCATAAAGCTCAAACGGCTCTTCAATAATATTTGGCTTAAGTACAGGTGTTTCCCAGTAATTTTTAGGCTCGATCATCGCGTATTCAAATTTATTTACCATTTGGTCTATTGTAAATTTATTAGAAAAAATAGGTATTTGCTTCTGATTTATTTGACAAAAAGCCCTTAAGTCATCAATACCGTGACAATGGTCAGCGTGAGAATGGGTAAATAAAACGGCATCAATTGACTTCAAACCTTCTCTTAATGACTGCTCCCTTAAATCAGGACTTGCATCAATAAGAATATTTTTACCATTCGACAGTGTGATGAGGCTAGAACATCTTGTCCTCTTATTTTTTGGGTCGGTAGATTCACAGGTAGAGCAATGACAACCGACAACCGGTGTACCAGAACTTGAACCTACCCCAAGTAATGTTATTTGATTTGGCATTTATCAAACAATGTAAAAAAATTTCTAGTTGTTACATCCGCTACCTCTTCGATTGATAAATTTTTAATTTCAGCTATCTTTTCTGCAACGTATGTAACGTTAGCCGGCTCATTAAGCTTTCCTCGATTGGGTACTGGAGCTAAATAGGGAGAATCAGTTTCAATTAAAATACTTTCTAATGGAATTTTTTTAACTGTCTCTCTTATGGCTTCTGCATTTTTAAAGGTAATTATTCCTGAAAAAGAGATATAAAAACCCTGATCAATTGCTTGTTTAGCCATATCATATGTTTCTGTAAAGCAGTGCATTACCCCTCTTGCATCAGATGCACCCTCCTCTTTCATTATACTAATTGTATCTTTTTGTGCGTTTCTGGTGTGGATAATGAGAGGAAGTTTTGCCTTAATAGCTGCCCTTATGTGAGTTCTGAATCGATTTCTTTGCCAAGTTAAATCTCCAGTGAGCCTAAAGTAGTCTAAACCAGTTTCTCCAATCGCTACGACCTTGTCATTTTGTGAATGTTTGACCAATAAAGCGACATCTGGCTCAACAATATCTTCATAATCAGGATGAACGCCGACTGAAGCAAAAATATGATTGTATTTATTTGCCATAGTAAGAACTTCTTCAAAGTTATCAAGTGTAACGCTAACGCAAAGAGCATGGGTCACTTTACTAGAGTCCATGTTGTGCATCACTTCATCTATTTTTTGTCGAAGTTCTGGGAAACTTATATGGCAATGTGAGTCAATATACATAGGCGTTAATTAAAAATTTTTTTATATTCAAGTAAGAGTAAGTCAAAGCTCAAGTCTTTATTAATAGGTCTTGAACTTTCCAGTTTAACCTTGCTAAGTGTATCAACATAATTGAATAATTTAAATAAATCGGCATCAGCTGCAAGTTTTTTTATTGAGTTTGCATTATTAGGGAAAAAATTATTATTTTTTGTTATTTTGTAAATTATTATTTCATAAGTCCACTTCTGCAATAAATCAATAACCCAAACAAGACCATTTACTAACCAGGAAGATTCAATACCCATTAAAGAAAAATCTTTTCCTGATTTAAGTTCTGAAATAATAGTATTAATAAGATCACTTGAGTCTTTTTCATCAATAGTTTGTATGGGTGAGTTATCATAAAAAGGTAGACGATTTATTAAATCTAAATTCCCTGTTTCCTTTAAAAAAATTTCAGCTTCCTTATAAGTTGGTTTATTCATTTTAATTAGTTGGCAACGGCTGTTTATAGTTGCAGCTAAATTTGACAGGGAATTGGTAGTTAGTAAAATATGAGTGTCTTCTGGCGGCTCCTCTAAAAACTTTAATAAAGCATTAGCAGATGATGGATTAAATCTTTGAGCATCATAAATAACTACTACTTTTTTCCCATTAGGTTGATGCGAAGATAAGCTTAAGAACTCTTTGATACCTCGTATATCATCAATAGCGATTTGCTTTACTTTCTCTTCCGATGAAAATGGGTCTATCGTTATTAGGTCTGGATGCTTTGTTTTTGTCCACTCACAATCTTCACATTTACCGCATGGTAATTTTTGGGGTGTTAAATTTTTACAAAGCAAAGAAAAAGAAAGGGTTCTAACAAATTGATTAATACCTATTCCAGTTGGCCCATAAAAAATGTAAGCTTGAGAAAAGTTATCAAGATTAAGCTGCAGGCTTTTCCAGTTATTTTTTTGCCAAGGGTATATTGTCATAGTAAGAAATTATCTAATATCAGATTAATTTTTTGTTGAATAATTTCAATTGATTGCGAGCTATCAACAACCCTAAACCTTTTTTTCTCTTTTTCTGCAATCTCTAAATAAGTTGACCTGATACTGTCATGAAATTTTTTTTCTTGTCTCTCAAATTTATCAAGATTTCCTGATTTATTTAAGCGCTCAATACTAATTTCAGTGGGTAGATCAAATAATAATGTTAAATCAGGAGTTAGGTCTTTGTGTGTCCAATCCTTAAGAACAGTTACTTTTTCTGCGCTAACAAGTTTGCCTCCACATTGATAAGCGTAGGTAGCGTCGGTAAATCGATCACTTACAACACAAATATTATTATCTAAATTTGGCTTAATAATTTTCTGAATATGCTCACTCCTAGCGGCGAACATTAATAATGTTTCTGTTTCAGGATGCATGTCATCATGAAGCAATAGTTCGCGTAACTTTTCTCCTAGCGGAGTTCCTCCTGGTTCTCGAGTCATAAAAAATTTTATATCATTTTTTATAAAATAATTTTTTATAAATTCAATATGAGTGCTTTTTCCAGCTCCATCGACTCCTTCTAGCGTTATAAATTGGGCATTATTTTCCAATTTGATATTTCCTAACAGCCCTATTGTGCTGCTTTAAAGTATTTGAAAAGTAATGAGTTCGATCACCTTTAGCAACAAAAAAAAGGGCCTTGGTTGAGGTAGGATTTAATGCTGCCTCAATAGCATCCATGCCTGGTGAGCATATTGGAGACTCTGGGTAACCAAGTCGAGTATATGTATTAAATGGGGTGTCTTTTCTTAAATCAACGCGCCTAAGATTCCCTTTAAATTTTTCACCCATGCCATAAATAACAGTTGGATCGCTTTGAAGCTTCATGTTGAGATTTAATCGGTTAACAAAAACACCAGCAATCAATCTTGCCTCTGACCTCTTTCCAAGTTCTTTTTCGATTATTGAAGCCACAATAAGTGCTTCATATTTATTTTTATAAGGTAATCCAGAGGCCCTCTTATCCCAAGCCCGATCAAGCTTTGTATTCATAATGTTAAAAGCATTTTTTATTATTTCAACATCACTAGTATCTTTGTAAAAAAAATAACTATCAGGAAACAATAGGCCTTCTGCATACTTAGAATCTGAATTAGTGACCTTAAGAATAGTCTTTCCGTCGTATACTTTTATGGTTTTTTTTAAAAATTTATTATCTTTAATGATACTCATAATTTTTTTTGCAGTTTGACCCTCTATAAAAGTTATAGAGTGCAATACTTCTTTTCCGTCAGAGAGAGTATCAAGTAATTCAATAGGGGTAATAGACTTGCTAACCTGGTACTGGCCTCTCTTTAAGCTTTCAGATTTTCCGTAAATAAAAGAAAGTAGCCTAAAGCGGAATGAGTCTTTTAAAATATCCATCTCAATTAGTTGCTGAGTAATCTTAGTTATATTACTTCCATTTTTTATTTCAAAACTTGCATTTTCTTCTGAAATATTTAATGGTAAAAATGGATAACTTAGAAACCAAATAAGTACTACTAGGCCAAAAAAAATAGATTCTTTTGAGTCTTTAGTAAAGGAAATTAAATTAGATATAAGTTTAACTTTCTTCATTAAATAAACGATTAATTTTTTTTGATAGGTCAAAATTCTTCCAACTACTGTTGTTGATCTTAGTCACTTGTAATGCCCCAAACAATGAATTAGTTATTACAATCTCATCCGCTTTTTTAAGGTCTTCTAATGATAAATTTGAATACTTGATTTTTAATCCTAACTGTTTAACTTTGGATACAACAATTGTTTTTGTAACACCATAAACTCCGCCCCTTGAATGATTGCTGGTAGTCAAAACATCTCCGTAACGACAAAATATACTGCTTGTTATACATTCATTAATTAACCCTTCCTGATCTAACATAATTCCATCAAAGGCAAATGAGGATAATTCTAACTTGGCTTTGACATTGTCAAACCTACTCAAGTGCTTAATACCGTTTATATCATGATCATTGTTTACTCGAGTATTACACACTTCTAGGGTAACTCCTGTTTCATATAGTATTTTAGGAATTCTAGTATATTTAGACTTTAGTAAAATACGAGTTGGCTTAATATTTTCAGGGTACGAATACCCTCTCTCCGAGATACCTCGCGTAATTATTATCTTACCAACGAAAGATCCACTTGACGGAAATAAAAGAGAAATATCCTTTAAAAGTATGTTTTCTTTTAATAAAGAAATATTAATTGTATTTAGATCATGGGATAATTTTGAAAAATGCTGCATCCACAGTAATGGTCGCCCATTTTTTACCAGGAAGGTTCTAAAAACCCCATCTCCATAAGCAAGGCCCCTATCAAATGGATTTAAGCCTTTGTCGCTACTACCATTTATTAAAAAATTTTTAGTCAAATCATCAGTGGTGTCTATATTTTAGTAAAAACTAAACTACCATTTGTTCCGCCGAAACCAAAGTTATTCTTAAGCGCGGCATCAATTTTTAAATCTCTAGCTTCGTTTGCACAAAAATCTAAGTCACAAGCAGGATCTTGATTGAAAATATTAATTGTTGGAGGTGAAATTTGATTTTTAATTGATAAAACTGTAAATACAGACTCTATACCACCTGCTCCTCCTAACAAATGACCAGTCATTGACTTGGTTGAATTAACAATCATTTCTTTTGAGTGAGATTTAAATACATCTTTAATTGCATTAGTTTCGTTTAAATCACCTACGGGTGTAGATGTTCCATGAGCGTTAATAAAATTAATTTCATCTGTATTTAAGCCAGCATTTTTAATTGCATTTAACATTGATCTTTTTGGGCCATCAATTGATGGTGCAGTAATATGATAAGCATCGGCACTCATACCGTACCCAGATAACTCACAATAAATCTTTGCATTTCTTTTTTTGGCGTGCTCATACTCTTCAAGAACCATAACTCCAGCACCCTCACCAATGACAAAACCATCTCTGTCGATATCCCATGGCCTTGATGCTGTTTTAGGGTCTTCATTTCTATTTGATAGTGCTTTAGCAGAAGAAAATCCCGCGACTGTTAGCTCCGTAATAGCCGCTTCCGAACCACCGGCAATCATAACATCGGCATCTCCATACTCAATTATTCGGCTTGCATCGCCAATTGAATGTGTTCCTGTTGTACATGCAGTAACAATTGATATATTAGGTCCTTTTAAGTTAAACATAATAGATAGGTTGCCTGAAATCATATTAATGATAGTTCCTGGTACAAAAAAAGGAGAAACCTTTCTCACACCACCATTATCAAATATATCGCTGGTTTTCTCAATCAAGTTAATGCCCCCAATTCCAGACCCAATTGAAACGCCAATTCTTTCTGAATTACCTTCATTCACATCAATACCAGAATCCTTAATTGCCTCAATACCTGCAGTTAAACCATATTGGATAAATGTATCCATTCTTCTTGCATCTTTTGGATTTAGGAAATTATTAGGCTCAAAGTTTTTAACTTCGCCAGCTAAATTTGATGGAAAGTTTGATGCATCAAACTTAGTGATGTTTGATATGCCTGAAACACCAGCAACGATATTTTTCCAAGACTCAGTAACACCAATTCCTACAGGGGTCACTAAACCAAGGCCTGTTACAACAACTCTTCTTTTATTCATGGGTGAACCTAATTTTATTTATAAAATTAGGCCCTTGTAAGTTTATTTAAGATTTTTATTAATATAGTCTATTGCTTGCTGAACTGTTGTTATTTTTTCAGCTTGGTCATCAGGAATCTCTGTATCAAACTCTTCCTCTAACGCCATAACAAGCTCTACAGTATCAAGTGAATCCGCACCTAAATCATCGATAAAAGATGACTCATTTTTTAAGCTTGCCTCATCTGTTCCTAGTTGTTCAGAAACAATATGTTTAACTCTTTGTTCGATATCAGACATCGATTTACCCCTTATAAAATAAAAACAAATAATTGCGTTGCGACATTTTATCAAATCAAAGCTACTTTTTATAAAAAATTTACTATTAAATTGTAAAAAATTTGTAACTAATTGATTTTAATAGAAATTAAATCATTAACATTCCACCATTAACATGAATTGTTTCCCCAGTTATATAACTTGCATCTTCAGAGGCAAGAAAAGTTACCGCATTAGCCACATCATTAGGACTGCCAAGCCTCGATAATGGAATATGCTGGAGTAATTGATTTCTTTGCTCTTCAGTTAAGGATTTAGTCATATCAGTATCAATAAAACCAGGGGCAACACAGTTAATTGTGACTCCTCTATTTCCGACTTCCTGAGCTAACGACTTAGAAAATCCAGATATACCTGCTTTTGTAGCCGCATAATTAGTTTGACCAGCGTTACCCATATGCCCTACAACTGAAGAAATATTAATAATACGTCCTTGCCTACTCTTAATCATACTTTTAATAACCGACTTACTGAGTTTATAAATAGACTTTAAATTGGTATCAATAACTTGATCCCAGTCCTCATCTTTCATTCTCATTAATAAAGTATCTTTTGTGATACCTGCATTATTAACAAGAATATTAATTTCGCCATGCCTGTCATTGATGTTAGATATTAGTTGAGAAATTGAGTCACTATTATTTACGTTAAGTTCAAGACCAAAGCCCGTTAGTTTGTTTGCCTCAAAAGCCTGTTTGATAAGTTCAATGCCTTTAGAGGAGGTAGCTGTCCCAATAACTAAAGCTCCTTTTTTAGCTAGGTTAATAGCTATTGCTGCGCCTATACCCCTGCTAGCACCTGTAACTAAAGCTATTTTATTTTCAAGTGATACGCTCATAAATTTTTCCCTATTTATTTAATTTGTAATAAAAATTGATTTGCAGATTCAATTGAATCAACTGAAGTATGATTAGCGTCCCTATTTATTCTTTTATTTAATCCAGTTAATATTTTACCTGGTGCTGATTCAACAAATATACCTACCCCTTGTCTTGATAAATTTTTAATGGTCTCGGTCCATCTTACTGGATTAAACATTTGCAAAACAAGAGCATCTTTTATCATCTCTGTTTCATTATACGAAACGGCCTCATAATTCTGAATTACTGGGAAGTTTGGTAATTTGAGTACAACACCATTTAAATATTCTTTAAATTTAATCGAAGCTGGCTTCATTAGTGAGCAATGAGAAGGCACACTTACAGGAACTATAATGGCTCTTTTTGCCCCAGCATCTTTAAAATGATTAAGTGATGCCTCTACCACTGATTTAGTCCCTGCAACTACAACTTGGCCGGGGGAATTAAAGTTAACAGCTTCCAATGTTTGGTTGTTACTATTTTTTAAGCAAACGTCTATCACGACATCATCGTCAAGTCCTAAAATAGCAGCCATTGCTCCTTCATTTTCAGGAACAGCATCTTGCATCAATTCTGCGCGCTTTAAAACAAGCTTTAGGCCATCTTCAAAAGATAATGATTCTCCAGCAACTAAAGCAGTAAATTCGCCCAAGCTATGCCCAGCAGAGAATGAAGGAAGGTTAACACCTATGCTCAACAGGTACCTCCAGGTTGCAATACCAACTGTCAACATCAGGGGTTGAGTGTTAATAGTTTTATTGATTTGATCATTTTCAGAGGTAACCATATCCAAAAAATTAACACCCACTATGTCTGAAGCCTCAGTAAATGTATCCTTGATAATAGATTGTTCTTCAAGCCCACGCATCATACCAATTGATTGAGATCCCTGACCTGGAAATGTAATTATAAATTTTTTCATATTAAAAACGGATTAGTGCCGAGCCCCAAGTAAATCCGCCGCCAAAAGCTTCCATTAAGATAAGGTTTCCTGGTTTTATTTTATTTTCCTTGACGCCTTGATCTAGAGCTAAAGGAATTGATGCCGCAGAAGTATTTCCATGCTTGTCAATTGTAACAATGACTTTAGACATATCCATATCTAATTTTCTTGCTGTTGCCTCTAAAATTCTAATATTTGCTTGATGAGGAACCAGCCAATCAATATCTTTTTTTTGTAAGTTATTAGCCAATAAAGTCTCGTCAACTATTTTATCCAAAGTATTTACTGCCATCTTAAAAACTTGACTACCTTGCATCTCGATAGTATCACCCAATGATGAATCGTTCTTTTTTGGAACATGTAACAAATTTTCAAACTTACCATCTGAATGTATATGTGTAGATAAAATTCCTAGATTATCCGAGGCTGACAAAATAACTGCGCCAGCGCCATCGCCCCATAAAATTGCGTTACTCCTATCCTTGTAATCTGTAATTTTTGACATTGAATCAGCCCCAACAACCAGGATATTTTTAGCAGAATTAGTTTTTATAAAATTGTCTGCAATAGATAAGGCATATATAAAGCCACTACATACTGCCTGAACATCAAATGCAGGACATTCTTTTATTTTTAACTTTGCTTGAAGAATACAAGCTGTACTAGGAAATACTTTATCAGGCGTTGTGGTGGCAACAATAATTAAATCAATGTCGTCTTTATCTATACCAGAATCAGTAATTGCCATTAATGATGCTTCTAGGGCTAAGTCACTAGTAGCCTCATTCTTGGAAACGATATGCCTCTGCTTAATACCTGTTCTCGAAGTAATCCACTCATCCGTAGTGTCAAGGGACTCTTCAAGGTCTTTATTTGTTAATACATTTTTGGGTAAGTAACTACCAACACCTATTATTTTAGAAAAAGTCATTAAGTTATTTAATCCCCAATAGCTTCAATATTTAATTGATCTCTTATCGATGAAATTACATCATTCTCCAACTCTTCTATAGCAGTTTCCAGCGCATGACGGAAAGCATAAACATCTGCGCCTCCGTGACTCTTGATAACGATGCCATTAAGACCTAAAAATGAAGCTCCATTATAGCGCCTAGGGTCAAGAGTTTTTTTAAAGCTCTTTAGAACCGGAAGTGCTATTAAGGCTATAATCTTTGTTAGCCAATTTTTTTTAAATTCCCTTGCCAGAAAAGTGCGCATCATTTGTGATACCCCTTCAGCCGTTTTAAGCGAAATATTCCCAACAAACCCATCGCATACAACAACGTCAGTCGTCCCTTTAAAGATATCGTCCCCCTCAACATTGCCATAAAAATTCAAATGACTATGCTTCAAAAGAATAGCTGCACTCTTGACGTTATTATTACCCTTAATCTCCTCACTTCCATTACTTAATAGCCCAACAGTTGGGTTACTTTTCTTGCTTAACACCTTTGTAAGCATGGCCCCCATTATTGCAAATTGCAGTAATTGCTCGGGAGTACAGTCGGCATTTGCTCCTAAATCAAGTACACAAGACGAGCCGTTTAAACTAGGTAAACTGCTAGCAATAGCAGGTCTATCAATTCCTGGGAGAGTTTTAAGAACAAATCGGGATGTTGCCATTAGAGCACCTGTATTTCCTGCGCTAACACAGGCATCTGCATCTTTAGTCTTTACAAGGTTTATGCTAAGCCTCATGGAGGAGTCTTTTTTATTTTTAAGCGCACTTTGGGGTGACTCGCCCATCGTCACAATCTGGGTACTACCATAAACAGTTAATCTTTCATGGCTTTTAACACCAGACTCGTCTAGTGCCTTAAGAATTTTTTCTTTATTACCTACTAGCTTAATTGATATGTTTGGATGCTTCTTAAGAATTTGTAGGGAGGCAGGTACTGTAACTTTTGGACCAAAGTCGCCACCCATTGCATCTACGGCAATAGTATATTGCATGATTGAGGTACTAAAAGTACTTACTCCCCTTTTGTAGCAATAACTTTTTTGCCTTTGTAAAAACCAGAGGCACTTACGTGATGTCTTAAATGTACTTCGCCTGTAGTTTTTTCAATAGCTAAAGCTGGGTTAGATAAACTATCGTGAGAGCGACGCATATTTCTTCTCGACGGTGATTTTTTACTTTTTTGAACAGCCATAAAAACTCCTTATTTAATTCTTTAATGTAATAATAACAGCGAAAGTCATATCTAAAAAAATTAACAACATTCGTAATCGTGTTTTGGTGAAAAAGGAATAGATAGTATTAATTCATCCTCAACAAAATCCAACAACTTAAAATCACTATCAATCTCCAACACTTCATCTATTTTTTTTTCAAGATGCTTGTCACCTGAATCTTTTGCTATATAAGTCTTATCAAGTTTTAGCTTAAAATTAAACACATCTAAGCATTTTACACAAGTAACTGGTATATTTGAGTCAAGTTTTAACTTAATAATTTTTTTTCCGTCTTCTAAATATCCAGATACAGAAATAGTAACTAACTCTCCAGACTCCTTTGCATTTCCAATCAATCTATTGAAATTTGAAAGCAAAATTCTATCATAAATTGATGTGTTTTTATAGAATAAATCAGTTAGAAGGATATTGTTTAATGTATTTTTCATTTTCTATAATTATATATAGATTTGATATAGTTTGAATTTTTAAAAATAACACATGATATAATTACGATTGAATATATCCAATCTAGTTTTTTAATTCAAAAATTATAATAAGAGGTTCTGTATCTTGATATCCAAAATTTTAATCGCAAACCGAGGGGAAATAGCAGTCAGAATTATTCGGGCCTGCAAAGAAATGGGTATTACTAGTGTTGCCGTTTATTCAGAAGCAGATCGCGATGCATTACATGTTAAAAAAGCAGACGAATCTTATTTTATTGGATCTGATCCACTTTCTGGATACTTAAATGTACATAAATTAGTAAATATTGCAGTTACCTCAAGGTGCGATGCAATTCACCCAGGCTATGGGTTTTTATCAGAAAACCCTGAGTTAGCATCAATATGTAATCGACGAAATGTCACTTTTATTGGCCCAAGCACAGAGTTAATTAGGAAAATGGGTGATAAAATTCAGGCACGTAGAGCTATGATGGAAGCAAAGGTTCCTGTAATACCAGGTAGCGAAGGTAATATTAAGGACCTAGAGGAAGCATTAAAAGTTGCTAAAGAAATTGGTTACCCGATAATGCTAAAGGCAACAAATGGAGGAGGTGGAAGAGGTATACGACGCTGTGATAATGAAAAAGAGATGAATACAAATTATGACAGAGTAATATCTGAGGCAACAAAAGCTTTTGGAAGTCCTGAGGTATTTATTGAAAAATGCATTGTTTCCCCCAAGCATATTGAAGTTCAAATTTTAGCTGATCAGCATAATAATGTTGTACATCTATACGAGAGGGATTGTTCAATACAAAGACGTAATCAAAAATTAATCGAAATAGCCCCCTCCCCTCAATTAAGCGAAGATCAAAGGAATTACATAGGACATTTAGCAGTTAAAGCATCTAAATTTGTTGGTTACGAAAATGCTGGTACTGTAGAATTCCTTCTTGATAGTGATGATAACTTTTACTTCATGGAAATGAATACTAGATTACAGGTCGAGCACACAATAACTGAAACTATTACAGGGGTTGATATTGTCCAAGAACAAATCCGAATTGCAAGCGGAGTGCCTCTTAGATACAAACAAGATGAAATATCTTACCGAGGCTACGCTATCGAATTTAGAATAAATGCAGAGGATCCAAAGGAAGACTTTTTACCATCATTTGGTAAAATAACAAGGTATTATGCTGCTGGTGGTCCTGGCGTTAGAACAGATGCGTCTATTTATACTGGGTATGTGATACCACCATACTACGACTCAATGTGCGCTAAATTAACTATTTGGGCATTAAACTGGAATGATGCTATAAACAGAGGACAAAGGGCATTAGGGGATATTGGAGTATTTGGCGTTAAAACTACAATACCTTATTACTTAGAAATTCTAAAAAACCAAGAATTTATTGAAGCCAAATTTAACACCAGTTTCGTGGATACTCACCCGGAATTAACTGACTACGAGGATGAGCTTCCACCCGCAACCATTGCTGCGGCTATTGGAGCGGCTATTGCCGCGCATGAAGGTATATAAGGGACTAATACAAGAATGAAAAAGATAAATATAACAGAACTTGCTCTTAGAGATGGGCATCAATGCCATATTGCGACAAGACTTAGAACAGAAGATATGCTTCCCATTTGTCCGCAACTCGATGATGCGAATTTTTGGTCAATTGAGGCTTGGGGTGGAGCAACTTTTGACGCGTGTGTTAGATATTTAAAAGAAGATCCATGGGAAAGGCTCAAGCAGCTTAGAAAGGCACTCCCTAATAGTCGCATTCAAATGCTTTTAAGAGGGCAAAACTTACTGGGATATCGTCATTACTCAGATGATGTTGTTGATATGTTTGTTAAAAAATCTGCGGATAATGGTGTTGATGTATTTCGAGTATTTGACGCACTGAATGACTTAAGAAATATCGAAGTCTCAATCAAAGCAGTTAAAAAATATAAGAAACATGCCGAAGGTACAATTAGCTACACCACATCGCCGGTTCACAATATTGATTACTTCGTTGATCTAGCAAAAAAAATTGAAGAACTTGGAAGTGACAGTATCGCAATAAAAGATATGGCTGGTCTTTTAACACCAAAAGTCACAAAAGATTTAGTATCTAGCTTAGTAAAAAATACTAATTTACCTATCCACATGCACTGCCATTCAACATCTGGTTTAGCTAGTATTAACCTAATAACTGCTGTTGAAAATGGCGCGACAATGATTGACACATGTAATTCCAGTTTTTCAGAGGGGGCTAGTCATCCAACAACAGAATCAATTGTTATTGCGTTAGATGATCTTGGCTATAAAACAGATATTAATTTCTCTAAAATGGACGAAATTACCAGCCACCTTAAAGAAGTAAGAAAAAAATACTGGCAATTCGAATCTAAGTTCACAGGACAAGACCCTAAAGTTCTTATTAATCAAGTACCTGGAGGAATGATATCAAACTTATCTAATCAATTAAAAGATCAGGGTGCCCTTGATAAGATGGATCAAGTTCTATTGGAAATCCCTGAAGTTAGAAGGGATCTAGGATATCCTCCCTTGGTAACCCCTACTTCTCAGATTGTTGGCACACAGGCGGCACTTAATGTCATTACAGGTGAAAGATATAAAACAATTACAAACGAAGTAAAAAACTACTTTTTAGGTGAGTATGGTAAAGCCCCTGGAAAATGGAATGAAGAAATTAGGAAGCTATCAATTGGAGATCAAAAAACGATATCATGTAGGCCAGCTGATAAGCTAAAACCTGAGCTAGCAAATTTAAAAACAAAATCTTTAGATTTTGCAAAATCTGATGAAGATGTATTAACTTATGCAATGTTTCCAGACATTGCAACAATTTTTCTTCAGGAAAGGAATGCTGGAACATTGGTACCTGAGGAATTATTGAAACATGCAGCTTCTGGAGCTACTGGAAATCATTATGCTCCATCAGAGTTTAATATCACGCTTCATGGTGAGTCTTATCATATTAAACTTACAGGCTCTGGTCATGCCGGAGAAACAGAAAGACCCTTCTATGTTTCTGTTGACGGCATTTCTGAGGAAGTTTTAGTTGAAACACTTGATGAAATTTTGGTAAGTAATACTCCTCAAGGAGAAAATAAAGGAAAAGAAGAGGCAACAAAAAAACCATCGTCTAAACATGAACCAAGTCACGAAGGATGTATAACTACAGCAATGCCAGGAACAATAATAGAGGTTAAAGTTAAGGTTGGAGACTCAGTTGATGCTGGTGACAGCGTTGTTGTTATTGAAGCAATGAAAATGGAAAATGAGATTCAAGCACCTAAAAGTGGAATTGTTATGGCAGTTCATGTAGCAAAAGGAGATAATGTTTCGCCAAATGAAACTCTATTAGAGATTCAGTCTTCATGAGTTTTGTAGAAAAATGACTTCAATCATACTTGCTTCATCATCTCCATATAGAAAAGAATTGCTCAAAAGACTGCAAATTAAATTTAAAACCAAATCTCCTAATATTGATGAGTCTAAATTAAGTAATGAAAATGGCTACGATGCTGCGAAAAGATTAGCTAAACAAAAAGCAATTAGCATTTCAAAAGAATATCCAAATGCATACATTATAGGCTGCGATCAAACCGCAATATTTAAAAAAACCCATATAGAAAAATCAAAAGACCTTTTATCAGCTGCTAATCAGCTTAAATTCTTAAGTGGGAATAAAGTAAATTTTTACAGTGCACTATGCTTGTATCATTACAATAAGAATGTTTGCCTTGAAGACGTCGTTGAATTTGATGTTAAATATCGAAAACTTACCTCTAAAGATATTCAATCTTATCTAAAAAAAGAAAATGCATTAAACTGTGTTGGTGGTATTAAATCAGAGGGCTTAGGAATTAGCTTACTCAGTGAAATTAACAGCACTGACCCAACTTCAATTATTGGTTTGCCACTAATCTCTCTTTCCAAAATGCTAGCATCTTGTAGAATCTCTCCAAATGATTAGTAAAGAAAAAAAAGGCTCATTATTTCTCATACCATCATCAATAGAGCAAGAAAACATAAAAGAGTTTTTAATTGAGAATGAAAAAAATGAAATACTTCATATAAAAAACTTTATTGTAGAGAACGAAAAAGTAGCTCGGGCTTCACTTAAGGCTCTTAATTTAAAAACCAAAATACAAGACTTAAAGTTAATTTTACATAGCAAAAAAAGTACTCTAGAAAACATCGATCAATATTTTTCACCTATTCTGAATGGAGAAGATATTGGTTTATTATCTGATTCTGGAAATCCATGTATTGCAGACCCTGGCTCTATTGTTGTTAAAAGAGCTCATGAGCTTAATATAGAAGTAAAACCACTCATTGGCCCATCATCAATTCTATTGGGTCTAATAGCTTCAGGGTTTAATGGGCAAAAGTTTAGATTTCATGGGTACATTCCAATAAAAGAAGGTGAAAGAAATGAGTTCATTAATGACATTGAAAAAAGCATCAAAACAAAACAAGAGACACAAATATTTATCGAGACTCCATATAGAAATAATCAGCTTTTAGTTGAGCTTATAAAGAGATTAAATAATGACATTAAACTTTGCTTAGCAATTAATTTAACATCAGATAATGAAAAAATTATAAGTGAAACTATCGGTAAGTGGCGGAAAAGAAAGATTCCAGATTTAAATAAACAATTATGTATTTTTCTTGTTAATTAATTTTCTTACAGGCGAAAAAGATTGTCGATAAATTTCATTTACGCCGTATAACTCCAATAACCTTAAATGCTCTTTTGTTGGGTAGCCCTTATGTATTTCAAGGTTATATTGTGGGTACTTATCGCCTAAAACTATCATATGCTTATCTCTCTCAATTTTAGCAACAATTGAAGCGGCAGAAATAGCCGGGATACTTGAGTCTCCACGAATAATAGATTCCATTGGAATGCCCTTAATATCAGGGCAGTAAATGCCATCTACAAAAATATAATCAGGCTGAACACTTAATAAATCAAAGGCTCTTTTCATTGCCAACAAAGAAGATTGTAAAATGTTGATCTCATCAATTTCTTGAGCAGTTGAATACGAGAAACTGTAATCAATCGACTTGCTCTTAATCTCTTCATACAAAATCATTCTATTTTTTTTTGATATTTTTTTTGAGTCGTTAAGATTATCTATTCTCAAAGAAGAGTCGAAGATAACTGCAGATGCGAAGACAGGCCCGCAGAGGGGACCTCTCCCTGCTTCATCAATGCCACAAATTAAAGTCACCTAAGGTACTTTCTAATTCTCTTAAAAATCAATTGTGAGGTGTCTCTTTTTAAGCGCTTATGAAGTATAAGGTAATCTTGTTTTAATTTTTTTAAGTAACCCTTATTAGATAATATCTCAACAGTTTTTTTTGCCAATATTTCTGGCGTTGCTTTTGCTTGAAGAATTTCTGGGACGACTTCTTTTTTAAGCATTATATTCGGCAGGCCAATATAAGGAATTAGCCTCAAAATCTTCCAGCCCAAATAAGATAAAGTAGAGCTTTTATATGTAATAATCATTGGCTTTTTATATAAAGCAGATTCAAGAGTTGCTGTTCCAGACGCAGCAATCACAAAGTCCGAGCTATTTATCACATCCCCAGAATGACCAATTATTAATTTTAAATTACTAACTGGAATAGAACCCAAACATTTATTTGCAAAATCTAAATTTGGTTTATTATTAATTGGAATCAAAAAAACTAAATCTTTAAAATAATTATTTAATAACAATGCAGTTTTAAGCATTAGTGACATATGCCATTTTAACTCCCCCATTCTGCTTCCAGGAAGTAAAGCTATGATTTTTGATCCTGGCTTTAACTTTAACTTAGTTCGAAACACACTTTTCTTTGGCTTGAGTGGAATTGTATTTGCAAGGGGGTGTCCTACATAGGTACAAACGGTGTTGGTGACATTAAAAAGTTTCGGCTCATTTGGAAAAATAGCAAACAAATGATTAACGCACTTACTTATTTCATTGATACGGTTGGCCCTCCATGCCCAAACAGAAGGTGCGACGTAGTGGAATGTTGGAACTCCATACTCCTTTAATTTTTTCTCAATATTCAAATTAAAATCAGGAGCGTCTACGCCAATAAAAATACTAGGTTTTTCTTTTTTTAAATACTTAATTACGCTGTGTCTTAAAAAAAGTAATTTTGGAATATGCTTTATTACCTCAAAGTACCCTCTTAAACTTAGGTTAGAGTAGTCAAAAAATGAACTTAATCCTTGTTTCTTCATTAGTGGTCCACCAACACCTATGAATTTAACATTTTTATTGTAGGAGTTTATATGGCTCATCAATTGACTTGCTATTAAATCACCAGATGGCTCCCCCGCTATAATGGCAACTTTAATCAAGTTACCTAATCAATCCTCTAGAGGATTGATTTATAAGTTCGATGAATAAATTAATCTCAGGGACCTCTTTTGTTAAAAGAGAAAGCTCTACTTTAGCTTCTTCAATTGTATTATTGTCTCGATAGATAATTTTATAAGCTTTTTTTATAATTGAAATTTTCTCAGAAGAAAAATCTCTTCTTTTTAATCCTTCGGAATTAATACCATTTGGCTTTACTGTTGCACCGCCTCTGTGGACAGCTCTAACAAACGGAGGAATATCTTGTGTAAGTAATGTGCCTCCCATTGTGATTGCATGAGAACCAATCTTACAAAATTGATGGACTGCAGTAAAAGCCCCAAGCATTATAAAGTCATGAATTGTTACGTGACCAGCTAGCCCAGCATTATTTGCAAAAATATTATTATCTCCAACTATACAATCATGTGCGACATGAACATAAGCCATAAACCAATTACTATTGCCAATTTTAGTAATACCTTGATCCTGGATTGTCCCAACATTAAAAGTACAAAACTCTCTAACAGTATTATTATCTCCAATTATTAGCCTGGTTGGCTCATCAGCATACTTCATATCTTGAGGTGCCTCACCCAAAGACGATGAGTGAAAAATTTTATTATTTAAGCCAATTTTAGTATTTCCAGTAATATTTACATGATTTCCAATTTTAGTACCCTCACCAATGGAAACGTTCTCACCAATGCAGGTATAAGGTCCAACTGTAACCGTTTCATGTATTTTTGCTTTGGGATGGATTATTGCAGTTGAATGTATATTTTCTTTATATGACATAAGCTTATATTTATTTAATATCTTTCAAAATACACATCAAGTTAGCTTCGGCTACAACTTCATTATTGACAGTTGCTACACCGGCATACTTCCATATACCTTTAAGTATCCTTACTATAGAAACATTTAAAATTATTTGATCCCCAGGAACTACGGGTTTTTTAAAACGAGCACTATCAATCCCAACAAAATAGTAAACGGACTTATCGCTTGGCTTTTCACCCATTGTTTTAAATGAGAGAATAGCTGCTGCCTGAGCCATCGCCTCAACAACTAAGACTCCAGGCATTACTGGGTAATGAGGAAAGTGACCCGGAAAGAAGGGTTCGTTTACTGTGACATTTTTGATTGCAGTTATTTTTTTTCCGACTTCCATTGATTCAACTCTATCAATCAACACGAACGGGTATCTGTGTGGTAGATGCTCTAATACTTCATTAATATCCATTGCGCCACTTTTAGTCATTTTTATCTTTCCTTAATTTTACCGCAAACCTTAAAAAATCTTTATGCTCTTTGTAAGGTAAAAATCCAGTATACCTTTTACCAGGCTTAAGTAATGATTTTGTAATTATTGTTGCTGGACTAATTATTACATTATCTGCAACCTTAATATTTGGAGCTAGTCTTGCACCACCTCCAACCATACAGTTCTTACCAATTTTAACGCTTCCTGCAAATCCTGCCATACCTGAAATAATACTGTTACTTCCTATTGAACAGTTGTGTCCAATATGAACTAAGTTATCTATCTTAACTCCTGATTCAATAACTGTGTTGTCTATTGCCCCTCTATCGATTGTAGTGTTTGCCCCAATATCTACATTATCTTCAATCAAAACAGAGCCTGTTTGAGGAATCTTAACCCAATGACTTTTATCTGATGCATAACCAAACCCATCTGAACCAATAACTGTACCTGAAAAAATTTCGCAATTATCACCGATTACGACACCATCACTGATACTAACATTTGAATGAATAATAGTATTCTTACCGATAGAAACATTATCTGAAACAGAAACGTTACTTTCAATAATTACCCTTTCCTTAATTACTACATTGTCTCCGAAACAACTAAGTGGCCCAACTCGTACTTGTGAAGCAACTTTAAGGTTATCGCCAAAAATAGCCGTCTTATGAATACTGTACTGTAATTTCTTTTTATCCTTACTAAAAAATTGAGCAACTTTTGCAAAGGCTAAGTAAGGATCTTTTACAGTAATATATTCACCAGACCAATATTGGATATCACAATCTTTCAAGAGAATAACTTTAGCCGATGTTTTTCTTAAAGCAGGAATGTACGCTTTGTCTGATAAAAATGAAATGGAGCTATTATTTGCTGATTCTAGTGAAGAGATATTATCAACAGTTATCACAGGATTTGAAGCCCTGCCATTAATCATTATTGCAATATCCGAACAACTTACTTCAGTAACCATTAAAAACCCTTATTATTAACTAACCTTATTTTTTCGGGCCAAGTGCCTTAATTATAACGTCTGTTATATCAACATTTTTATTGGCGTAAGCTACGCTTTGATAAAGAATTAAGTCGTAAGATTCTTTTTTTGCAACAGCTTCTACGGCTTTATTTATTCTTACCTGCAATTTACTAATCTCTTCACGTCTCCTTAAATCGATATCTTCGCGAAGTGCTCTCTCCATTCTTTGAATATCTAACTTAGAGTTTTGAATTTTTTTAACTGCAGACTCACGCTCAACTTTTGACATTGTCACGCTATTTTTCTTATAGCTCTTCTCTTTAGTCTGAACACCTTTGATATCTTTTTTTAGTTTTTCCGAGCGACCTTTAAACTCCTTCTCAAGTTTTTTATTGCTTGCAGCTGTTTGTGGTGCCTGTTTGAGGACTTTTTCAACCTGAACGTAACCAATCTTAATTTCAGCATAAGTAAACGCCGGAACTAACATTAATAAAAATAAAATTTTCGCTAAAATATTCTTCATCATACTTCCTTTTTAAAAATTAAAAATTTGTTCCCATTCCAAACTGAAAGGTTTCATCCTTATCTTTTGAGTCGCTGTTAAGCGGAACACCCAAAGATATGTTAAGAGGACCGAAAGGAGAAAGCCATAAAGCACTCAAACCAGCTGAAAACCTCATTTCCCCAATATTAATATCTTCGCCTTGATCCCATACACCGCCACCATCAAAGAATGCTCCCAATCTGATACTTTCGTTATTCTTAAGGCCGGGGACCGGAAATAATACCTCAGAACTTATAACTAATTTAGTTGTTCCTCCATAAGATACCCAGTCTTTAACAGCAGTATCATAAAATTTCTTACCAATCGAAGACTGCTTGTATCCCCTAACGGAGTTGGCACCACCAACATAATAATTTTTGAAAAATGGGTAGGGGTCATCTCCGTACTCATCAGCATAACCAATATCTGCCCTAGTAAGTAAAGTAAGTTTATCACTTATCGGCTGGAAATAAGCGCCACTTAATTCAAATTTATAGTACTGCATATCAAGAGCAGGAAGAGAGATATCAGAAGATGCAGACCATCTATAACCCTCTGTTGGATTAATTACATTATTTCTTGTGTCTGAGGCATAACCAATCGAAAAAGTCATTTCATCTGCATCGCAACCTGACGTGGAGCCACCAGAAACAGATGTGCAGTAATTTTTATACCTAGTTGGTGAAGAAGCTTTTAAGCTAATATCTGTCAGATCAATATTAAAACCTACGCTTACAGTATCTATTTCGTTTAATGGCAAACCAAAACCAATACCCGCACCAATTGCCTTGGAATCATATGAACCAGTTGATAATTTATCCGTATTTACTTCACGATTGTAAACACTTAAAGTTCTTGAAACACCATCTGGGGTGAAGTATGGGTCAGTGAAGCTTAAGCTATAAACTTTATTTACGCTTCCTGTACTCATTGAAACTGAAATATTATTCCCAGTTCCAAGAAAGTTTGATTGAGATACGCTGAAAGATCCTACCACCCCTTCACTTGAACTCATGCCTGCTCCAACCTTTACTGACCCTGTATTTCTTTCGACAACATTAACATTAAGATCAACCTGATCAGAAGTTCCTGGGACAGAAGCAGTTTGGATATCAACAGAATCAAAATACTGGGTTCTTGTTAACCTAAACTTCGAAATATCAATCTTATCTTTAGCGTACCAAGAGGCTTCAATTTGCCTCATTTCACGCCTCATCACCATATCTTTAGTTTTCTCATTACCAATAAAGTTTATTCTTCTCACGTAAACTTTTTGTCCTGGCTCAACAAAGTAATCAAACGCAACAATTAAATTTTCTTTATCTATATTTGGAATCGGATTAACATTTGAAAAAGCGTACCCAAATGAACCCAACTTACTATTAATTCCTTCTGTTGAGGTTGAAAGATCGCTTCTTTTAAATGTTGCCCCTGAAACAGTTTTAATTTCCTGAAGGATATCTTCCTCACTCAATGGATAAAAATTTCCACTAACTGTTATATCCCCAAATTTGTATTTATCGCCTTCATTAACAACAACTGCTATAAAGACGTCTTTCTTAGACTCGGAGATGCTTACTGTTGTGTTTTGAATTTCAAAATCAAGATAACCTCGATTCATATAAAATGAGCGTATGGACTCTAAGTCACCAGTTAATATTTGCTTTGAATACCTGTCATCTTTATTCCACCAAGATAGTGTATTAGTTGTCTTGAGAGTCATCTGATCAAGGAGGTCGTTTTGCTTGTACTTAACTGCTCCAATAATTTTAATTTCTTTAATTCTAGAGTTAGAGCCTTCGTCAACATAAATATCAATTTTAACTCGATTTCTTTGGAGGGGTGTCACTACCGATTTAATGTCTACAGAGTATTTACCCGTACTTAAGTATTGATTCGAAAGTTCTTTTTTAACCTTACTTAAATTGGGTTCATCAAACACTAATCCAGCTGCAACATTTAATGAAGAAATTCCTTCTAAAAGTCTATCTGGCTGGAATGTTTCTGCGCCGTGAAAAATAATCTCTGAAATGATCGGCTTTTCACTTACCGCAATAATAATGTCTTTACCTTCTAGTTCAATTGTGATGTTTTTAAATTGCCCGGTGCGATAAAGAAGCTTTATTGACTGGGAGAAATTTATTTCAGAAATAACGTCGTTAACTTCAAAAGGAATGTTATCAAAGACCAAGCCCGGGTCAACCCTCTGAAGGCCTTCGATTTTAATGTCTTCAACACGAGTTTGCTCGACTGAAAAAACAGAAAAACTAAAAAAAAGTAAAAGAAAGATTAAAAATAAATTTTTCATTAAGCAACTAGTAAATTAAAAACGTCATTATATACCGCAATTGCCATAATCAACAGTAAAAATATTACTCCAAGTCTTTGAGAAATAATAATTATTTTAGATTGTATTGGTTTTCTAATAATAAATTCAATTAAGTATTGTAGTAAGTGTCCGCCATCTAAAGTAGGGATCGGAAGTAAATTAATTAAACCAACATTTATATTTAGTAATACAAGCATAAACATATATGGCAAAACCCCCTGTAACAGTGAGTCTGCTGAATATTGAGCAATTGTTATTGGGCCTGATAGCATTTTAAAATCAAACTTCCCAGTAAAGATACCAATTAAAGCTTCCCCAATTTTATAAATAATGGTTTTAAAACTATAAATAGAATTAGTTAAAGTATCTAAAACACTGTTTTTACTGTACTTTAAATATTTATTTTTTTGGGAATATAGTTGTGAAGAAAGCTCAACTCCAATAAAACCATCATTAAGGTCGCTCTTCGTGCTTGCTTGCGGTGTGATGTTAATAGTCAAAGTATCGCCAGACCGGCTTATAAGTAGCTCTAAACTTCTATTTGTATTTTTTTTTATCACTGAAACAAAGTCTTTAATACTATATACATCTAAACCACTAACACTTATAACAAGATCCCCATCCATGAGGCCACTAGTAGATGCAATGGAATTAACTAGGACCTTGGATATTAAGACAGATCTTCGTTGTGAGGGGAAAAAATGAATACCATTTTGTAGAACAAGTTGATTGGTTTCCGGTGTTAAAGCATTATCTTTGATTATTATTACTTTTCCATTGCCTCTTAACACCTCAAACACCAAGTCCTTAGTGCGGGCTAACTCCAAATATTTATTAAAATCACTCACAGAATTTATTTCATTACCATTAAGGCTAAGGATGCGATCATTTCTTTGAATTTCAAACGTTTCAGTATTAATTTCGTTACTAAAATCTGTTACAACAGCAGCTATTTTTGGCTGAAGACCAGAGTTTATGAGAACAAGAAGTATAAATGCAAAAATAAAATTAATTAATGGGCCAGCTGCAACAATTATGAACTTTTTGTATAAAGATTGATTCTCAAACAATAATGAATCATTGGATTCCTTTGATTGTGTGAACCGAACAAAGCCACCTAGAGGTATTGCCCTAATGCTAAATTCAGTAGGGCCAAGTTTTTTAACAAATAGTTTTTTACCAAAACCGATAGCAAAATCATCAACCTTTACACCAAAAAATCTTGCTGCCATAAAGTGGCCAGACTCGTGAACAAAAACGATTATTGAAATTGTCATTATAAAAATCAAAAAATCAAACAACTTTAAAGTCCTTTAGTAACGATCTTGTGACAGTCCTAGCTCTTTTATCGACCTCAAGAATAGCACTCATTGAGTCAGCATCAAATACTTGATGTTTATCTAATACTCTTTCAATTAAATCTGGTATCTGAATGAAAGATATGCGTTTAGCTAAGAATTGCTCGACTGCAACCTCATTAGCTGCATTTAATACTATCGGGTAATCACCGCCCTCTTTCAAACATTGGTAGGCCAGGCTAAGACACTTAAACTTTTTTAAATCTGGTTTTTCAAACTGTAGGTCATGAGTCCTGGTTAGATCAATACCTTTAACTCCAGATGAAATTCTCTCTGGATAACCGAGTGCATAAGCTATTGGAATCCTCATGTCAGGATTACCCAACTGAGTTAATGTGCTGCCATCAGAAAACTCAACTAAAGAATGAATTATACTTTGAGGGTGGATAAGAACCTTAATCTTTTGCATTTTTAGTTTAAATAAAAATGCGGCTTCAATTACTTCAAGCCCTTTATTCATCATCGTTGCTGAATCAATGGTAACTTTCCTTCCCATATCCCAATTTGGGTGCTTTAATGCATCTGCAACAGTTACATGTCTTAACCTCTCAAGGGAATGCTTTCTAAAGGGCCCCCCTGATGCAGTTAAAAATAAGCTTTTAACTTCTTTTAAATTTTTTTGGTTATGGATAACTTGAAAAATTGCATTATGCTCACTATCCACAGGAATAATTTGACCCCCATTTTTAAAGCATGTGTCAGTCAGAAGCTTTCCTGCCATAACCATAGATTCTTTATTAGCTAAAAGAATTTGCTTGCCCTTCTCTGCGGCCTCCATGGTTGAAGCTAATCCAGCAGCACCAGTAATTGAGGCAAGAACAGTAGATACGTTCTGATGTCCAGCAATATACTTATATCCACTTACGCCAAATAAAACCTCAGTCTTTGATTTATCTTTTTTTAGTAATTTTGATAGCTTTTGCATGGACTCTTGATTTTTGGTAACAATATAATTGGGATTAAAATCTAAGGCCTGCTTGTAAAGCAAATCATCATTATTGTAGCCAGATAAAGCGAATATTTGAAATTTATCTGGATGAAGGCTGATTACTTCAAGTGCACTACAGCCAATACTACCAGTTGACCCAAGAATTGATATCGTTTTCATTTAAAAAAATTCAGATACTTCAAAGAATATATATAAAAGAGGGATTGTTGGACAAAAACTATCAAGCCTATCTAAAAACCCACCGTGGCCAGGAATCATAGAGCTACTGTCTTTAACGCCTGCCTTTCTTTTTAAAAAGGATTCATATATATCCCCATAAAAACTTAAAGTTGTAACAAAAACCCCTAGCATGAGGCCCTCAACTAAATCAATAGATTCTAGCAAATATAGAAAAATGACAAATAAGGTGTTGAATAAAAATCCACCAATGAGTCCTTCTAGAGTCTTCCCTGGACTTATGTTTTTGACAAGCTTTATCGATCCAAATTTTTTACCTGTAAAATATGCACCAATATCTGCAATCCATATCATTAAAATAATAGTTAATAAAAGATCTCTGTTCTCGCGAAAAATAAATATAATTGTTATGAGTAGCGGGGTGACTAAAAATAAACCATAAAAAATATTTGTAGGGTAGCTCGACGATATTTTCTTTGTAAACAAATCAGCTGGAACAATTATTAACCAAAAAACAAGGGATACTGGGACTACCCAAAAAAATAAATTACGTATATCTGTTAGGAGCGGAAGATAGCTTTGAAAAAATGGGTGTGAAAAGAGAGTGGAGTAGTAAATTAATGACCTTATAAAATCTGTCGCTACTGGTGCTAATGAAATAACCCAGAAAAAAATTAGATTAGCACCCTCCAACTTTAAGATTTTACTTAGCTCAAACAATAGAAATCCGCCAACAATAAAAACTAAAAACTCAAAGAAAATTGGATCTAAAAAAAAGAAGGTCGCTAAAAAAACTGAAAGCATAACACTTGCAGACATAATTCTCTGGTTAAGCATTTAGATTATCTCCAGTGAGATTTCCAAATTTTCTTTCAGATTTCTGAAAGAAATTAAGGGCATCAATAAAATCATTTTCTTTAAAATCAGGCCATAATGTTTTAGTAAAAAAAAGTTCAGAGTATGCAATTTGCCATAGCAAAAAGTTGCTTACTCTCTGATGCCCACCTGTTCTTATTAATAGGTCGACCTCATTTAATTTACCAGTGTACAGAAAGCTACCCAATAATTTTTCACTAATTTTCTTATCCCGATTTGCCTTGATACTATAAAAACTATTAACTGCATTTACAATATCAGATCGACCGCCATAGTTTAAAGCTATATTCAAACTCAACCTACTGTTACTAAATGTGTCTGCCTCAAGCTTCGTAATTTTTTTACGCAGTGATTTCGAGAAAGTGGAAACATCTCCAAGCACTTTTATCTGAATATCATTATCACGTATTTTTTTTGATTGATTTGAAATGGTTTTGGAAAAAAGCTTCATCAGACCCTCAATCTCTTTAGTCGGTCTGTTCCAATTTTCAGTACTGAATGCATAAAGAGTAAGAGTTGAAACTTTATACCTTATTGAATACTCAATAATTTTCTGAACAGCACTAAGTCCTTTCGTATGACCAGAAATTCTAGGTAAAAATCTTTTTTTGGCCCACCTACCGTTACCATCCATAATAACTGCAATGTGTTTAGGCAAATTACTTGGATTAAGTGCTTTCTTTTTAAAAAAATTTAGCAGAAGATGCCTCTTTATTCATTAAACTGTAAGTAGATCTTTTTCTTTTGCAATAATCATACTATCTATATTAATAATATACTGATCAGTTGCTTTTTGAACTTCATCCTGCAACCTTCTCTCTTCATCCTCGCTAATTTCTTTATCTTTAGTAAGCTTTTTAAGTGAGTCGTTACAATCTCTTCTGATGTTGCGAATAGCAACTTTACTTCCCTCGCCTTCAGATTTAACAATTTTTATTAGCTCGCGACGCCTTTCTTCAGTTAAGCTCGGCATTGGTATCCTAATACTTTCTCCTGATGCCGCAGGATTTAGACCTAAATCACTATCTCGTATTGTTTTTTCAATCACAGCTTTCATATTTTTTTCGTAAGGCTGAACAATTAAACTAGTAGCATCAGCAACATTTATAATGGCAACTTGGTTTAATTGAGTTGGCGTACCATAATAATCTACCGTTATATGATCAAGGATTCCGGCATGAGCTCTACCAGTTCTTACTTTAGAAAGGTCTGACTGGAGTGCTTCCAGACTTTTTTGCATTTTATTTTTAGCATTAACTGTAAGTTCATCCATCTTTTTTCCTTAATTTAACGAAACCAATGTTCCTTCTTTTTTTCCTAAAAGTAAATTTTGTAGCGCATTTTTTTTAAATATATTGAATACAGCTATTGGCAATTTTTGATCTCTGCATAAAGTGAAAGCTGTTGCATCCATAACCTGTAGGTTTTTATTAATAGCTTCGTCAAAAGTTATATTATCGTAGAACTTAGCATTTTTATTTTTTTCTGGATCTTCGGAGAATATTCCATCGACTTTTGTGGCTTTAATCATTATCTCTGCATTTATTTCCATCGCCCTAAGTGCTGCAGCGGTGTCTGTAGTAAAAAATGGATTTCCTGTTCCTGCCGCAAAAATAACAACTTTCTTTTCCTCTAAGTATCTTATCGCCTTAGCGCGAATGTATGGCTCAACTATCTGATCGATATTTATTGCGGACTGAACTCTTGAAATAATTCCTCCATGCTTCATTGCATCTTGAAGCGCCAATGCGTTCATTACTGTTGCAAGCATACCCATATAATCTGCAGTAGCTCTATCCATTCCAGCAGCACCTAAAGCAACTCCTCTGAAGATATTTCCACCGCCAATAACAACAGCTAATTCAGTTCCACCATCTATTGCAGACTTTATCTCTGCAACAATTTTATTAATTACCTCTGGGTTTACCCCAAAAGAATCGCTTCCCATCAACGCTTCACCAGAAAGTTTTAATAATATCCTCTTGTATTTTAAATTAGCCATAGTTTACTTAAAAAGGTTTTATGTTATTTTAGCTTGTTTTGGATAAAAAAAAAGGATTGTCATCTAATCCTTTTTTTAACTCTGATTTACCCTTTCAGTGCCTCAGCAACCTCTGCGGCAAAATCAACTTCTTTTTTCTCAATGCCTTCACCGACCGAATAAATAGTAAAAGAATTTATTTCTGCATTATTCTTCTTCAGTAGCTCATTAATTGTGATTTTATCATCCTTAACAAACTTTTGGTTCAGGAGCGTAACCTCTTTTAAATACTTATTAACTGTCCCTTCGGCAATCCTTTCAAGCATTTCTGATGGCTTACCAGCTTCTTTTGCCTTTTCAATAGCCACCCTTCTTTCTGTCTCGATTAACTCTTCATCAATCCCAGATTGATCAAGGGCCTTAGGCTTAGTAGCTGCAATATGCATAGAGATATCCTTGCCCAACTCATCGCTTCCACCAATCATGTCCAAAATAACCCCTAACTTAGCTCCATGAATATATGTATATAAGTGTCCTTTAGATTCTAGATTCACAAATCTTCTGGGAGTTATATTTTCACCAATTTTACCTACTAACTGAGTTCTTAGGTCTTCAATTTTAGTGCCCTTTACTTCAGTATTATTTAAGTCATTGATGCTAGTTAACTTTTTATCAATAATTTCACTAGCAAGCAGATCAACAAACTTTAAAAACTCTTCATTTTTAGCACAAAAATCAGTTTCTGAATTTACTTCAATCATTGAGCCATTTTTTTTGTCTTGAGAAATAAAGCAGCCAATCACACCCTCAGCAGCAATCCTACCAGCTGCCTTTGATGCCTTGTTGCCAAAACGAACCCTAAGTATCTCTTCTGCGCGCGAACTATCTCCTTCTGCTTCCATTAGCGCTTTTTTACAATCCATCATCGGCGCATCAGTTTTACCTCGTAAAGCCATTACCATGCTTGCTGTAATATCAGCCATTCTCTAAACACTCCTCTTGCATATTTTTATTTACGTAAATATAAAATTTAATCAATTGAGGCTTCTGCATCAGAATTTGCTTCTGCTGCTTCTGCTGCTTCTTTTGCTGCCTTCTCATTTTTAACCATCTTAACCATTTCATCTAAAGCCATTTTCTTTCCATCAAGAATGGCGTCTGCCATTCCAGTTGCATACAACTCAATTGCTTTACTTGAATCGTCGTTACCAGGAACAACGTAGGCTATGTTGTCAATTGAATTATTTGTATCAACAATTCCAATAATAGGAATGCCTAGTTTTGTAGCTTCAACAACCGCGCCACTTTCGTAACCAACATCAATTACAAAAATTGCATCTGGTAGTGCTGACATATTCTTAATGCCACCAATTGAACGCTCTAATTTTTCATAGTCACGCCTTAAACCTAGACCTTCTTTTTTACTGATTTTCTCTAAACTTCCATCTTCGAGCATTGCTTCAAGCTCAATTAATCTTTTTATAGATTGCTTCACTGTTTTAAAGTTTGTTAGCATGCCACCAAGCCACCTATGGTTTACATAGGCACAATCAGCTCGCAGAGCCTCTTTCTTCAATGTATCTCTTGCTTGCCTTTTAGTTCCAACGAAGAGAATTCTCCCTTTGTTTGCTGTTAAGGTTTTTGCGTGCTTAAGAGCATCCTCAAACATTGGCAGAGTTTTTTCAAGATTAATAATATGAATTTTGTTTCTATCGCCAAAAATATATGGCGCCATTTTTGGATTCCAATACCTGGTCTGATGACCAAAGTGAACACCTGCTTCTAACATTTGTCTCATTGTTACGGACATAATACGTCTCCTGTATAAGGGTTATTAACAAAATTAAGTTTAAAAATGACTAATTATAAAATTAGCACCCTTAGATAAACTTAATCGAAATTTTTCAAATTTTAAAACACCAACATGATACCATATTTAGTTAATAAACTTACAAGAACACTGCCCGTAATGACAATAATTATAAATAGTAAGACCGATATTGAGAAAATGAGAATAGCTGGGAAGTTAGGCGCTGAAGTACTTGATTATATAACTCCATTTGTTGAGCCTGGAATAACTACTGATGAAGTTAATAATCTATGTCACAAATACATGCTTGAACAACAAAATACCATCCCTGCTCCGCTTGACTATGCTCCCCCTGGTCACTCACCATTCCCTAGATCAATTTGCACCTCTGTAAACAACCAAATATGTCACGGAATCCCAGGCCCTAAAATTTTAAAAAAAGGGGATATTGTAAATATTGATATTACGGTAATAAAAGATGGTTATCATGGAGATACAAGTAGGATGTTTTTTGTTGGGAAACCATCAATTCAGGCAAAAAGACTTTGTGATGTAACTTATGAATCAATGTGGGTCGGGATAAAAAAAGTTAAAGAAGGAGCATTTTTAGGGGATGTTGGACATGCAATCCAAACTTACGCAGAATCAAAAGGTTTTAGTGTTGTAAGAGAGTTTTGTGGGCATGGAATTGGAAAAGTTTTTCATGATGAACCACAAGTTCTTCATTATGGAGCCCCTTCAACTGGCCTAAAGCTTATTGCTGGAATGATTTTTACAATTGAACCAATGATAAATGCTGGTAAAAGAGATATCAAAATGATGCCTGATGGCTGGACGGTAGTAACTAAAGACAGAAGTCTTTCAGCTCAATGGGAACATACAATTTTAGTAACTAAGTCATCATTCGAAGTCCTAACATTATCAGCAGGAAGCCCTCAGCCGCCAAGCTCTTTGAACCATGATCACTAATGCAACGAAAGAGGAAGGGAAAAAATATAAAGATAAGTTTAAAATAATATGTCACAAATTCTTAAAAAACCGTAACAGCTCCTACTTCCTCAAGACGCACTCTAATTCTGTCGACTTTCTAATAATGAAATTATGGGCAGATACAATTAAATTAAATAATATGTCGCTTATAGCCGTTGGTGGCTATGCGAGGCAGGAGCTTTTTCCTTATTCAGATATTGATTTCTTAATTTTATACGATGGCGTTTTGGTAGAAAAAAGTAAGGAAATGATAGGTGCTTTCATAGCATCATGCTGGGACTCTGGTCTTACTATTGGTCATAGCGTCAGAAATATGAAGGAAGTTAAAGAGGAATTTCATGCCGATATAACTACTGCAACAAACTTAATCGAATCAAGACTTATCTGCGGATCAAATGAATTATTCAAAAAATTTAATGTAACCATTAATAAAGCTTTGTCTATAAAGAAATTTTATAAAGATAAAAATCTAGAGCAATCGGCAAGGCATAAAAAATATAAGGACTCTGCTTATCAATTAGAGCCAAATATAAAGGAAAGTCCTGGTGGTTTGAGAGATATGCATATGACGAGATGGATTTCATCCAGCCAAAAAATGGGCGGAACATTTTTCGAGATGCTCCAAAGCAAACTTATTGATAAAAAAGAATATGAAAAAATTAGATTCCACGAAAATAACATCTCAAAAAGAAGAATACTACTACACATATTGTCTAAATCTACGGACGATAGGTTGGTTTTTGACGTCCAAAACGAACTAGCTAAAGCCTTAGGGTACATTAGTAAAGATAATAAAAAACCAAGTGAAATACTTATGAAAAGTTACTATAAATCAGTTAATTACATAATTTTATTCAATGAGATTATTATAAAAAGACTTGATCCCAGTAAACGAAATAAAAAAAGTATTAGCCACCCCCTTTCTTTACATTTATCCGGCGACCTAATTGAAATCGATAAAAAAGATTTACATAAATTAAAACCGTATTTGTTCGATATCTTTCAGATTTTCCAAAAGTATAATGAGGCGAAAGGCTTTGGTCCGAACCTTTTGGGTGCATTAAATTCTGAAGCTCTTAAAATAGATAGAAGCTTTAGAAATGACCATTTAAAACAAGCTGATTTTTTAAAAATTTTAAAAGGTAAAAATAAAGTAAACCGATCATTACGAATCATGAATAAATGCAACATACTTGGACAGTTTATTCCTATGTTTGGCAGGATTGTCGCTCAGATGCAACATGACCTATTTCATATATACACTGTTGATGAGCACACATTGAACGTTGTTGAAAATCTCAGAAGATTTAGTAAATTAAAATTAAAACATGAGTTTCCTGATTGCTATGAAAAATTTAAGCTCTTTGAAAAACCTGATATTTTATACTTAGCAGCAATATTTCATGACATAGCAAAAGGAAGAGGTGGAGATCATTCAGAGTTAGGCGCATTGGATGCTAAAAGATTCTGCAAAAAAATTAACTTTCCCAAAGAAGATTCTCTTTTAGTTGAGTGGTTAGTAAAATCTCACCTCAAAATGTCTCAAGTCGCTCAAAAAAGTGACCTGTCTGATCCGCTGGTAATTAATAATTTTAGAGAGTTTGTAGGCAACCAAAACAGACTTGACGCACTATATTTGTTAACTGTCGCAGATATTCGGGCAACAAGTCCTCTTGTTTGGAATGAATGGAAAGCAACTCTTCTTAAAGAACTTTATTCTGCAACTCAAGTATCATTTAAAGAAGAAAGTAAAACAGTCAAGCAAATCATTTTTGAAAGAAAGGAACGGGCGATAAAAATACTATCAAAAAATGACATTGGACCTAGTCACTTTAAGGTTCTTTGGGGGCAACTAGGTAATGATTACTTTCTTCGCTTCAATGAACATGAAATTTCTTGGCAGACAAAGCTCTTAATTCCCCACGCCTCATCAAAGCAGCCTATTGTTAAGGCTCACCTTTGCAGCAATGCAAACAGTATTGAAGTCCTGGTGTATGTAAAAGATAATAATTCCTTATTCGCAAAAATAGCTAACTTTTTCCACGGTATAAGAAGTAATGTTGTTCAGGCAAAAGTATTTACAACTAAGCACGGGTATGCATTGGATGTATTCAACATACTTGATGAGAATAAAACTAATTTAAGCTATGAGAAATTTTTTGCCTATATTGAAAAAGAATTAACAAATGTAATAAAAAGACAACATATCGATAACGTAGTAAATGCAGAAATTAGAACCAGGCAAGCAATGCACCATAAAATAGATACTAAAATTTTATTTAGCCTTATTGGAAAGGAAAGGTTTGAATTTCAGATTATTACTGATTCAAGACCTGGGCTTTTAAGTTTAATTGCTAATGAAATAAATAACTTGGGACTGTCGATTGATAATGCAAAAATAAATTCACTAGGGCAACGAGCAGAAGATTTTTTCATTATTCGGTCTGGTAATCAAAAAATTTCAATAAATAATATTCAATTATTAACAAAAAATATTAAAAGAAAACTATTGGCACCGGATGATTAGTAATCAGCTTCCTCGTCACCCAAGAGGCCTACAGGTTTTATTCTTCACTGAAATGTGGGAAAGGTTTAGCTATTATGGGATGAGGGCCCTGCTTGTTCTTTATCTAGTTAATTCGCTTAATTTAAGTGAGACTAATGCACTTCATATCTACGCCGTATATACCGGCCTAGTTTACTTAACTCCAATTTTTGGAGGATATTTGGCAGATCGATTTTTAGGGCCTCAAAAAGCAATTTTTATTGGCGGGATAACAATGATTCTTGGCCACTTTTTAATGGCTTTCCCGGACCACCTTTACTTAGCAATGGGCCTATTAATAATTGGCAACGGATACTTTAAGCCAAATATAAGTACTCTACTAGGCTCCCTTTATAAAAAAAATGATATTAGACGGGATAGTGGCTTTAGTTTTTTCTATGTTGGAATTAATTTAGGAGCCTTCCTTGCTCCAATTACAATCGGTTTTATTGGAGAGACAGTTGACTGGCATTATGGTTTTGCTATAGCGGGGGTTGGAATGACCTTAGGTTTAATTCAATTTGGATTCGGACAAAAGCATTTAATCCAAGAAGATTTTTCTAAAAAAACAAAATTACTAAATTTAAGAGACTGGACTTTAATTACAGCTTTATCTATTCTCAATATCCCAATAATTCTTTTGTTTCTAGCTTTAAATAATATTTTTATTATTTATTTTTATGAAATTCTATGTGGCTTAATTGCTTTTTCTGTAATTTTAAAATTAAAAAGAGGCCAAAGAAAAAAATATACCTATGATGATTTAAAAAAAATCTCCTACATCAGTCTTCTCTCAGTATTCGTTATCTTTTTTTGGATTGGTTTTGAGCAAGCTGGAGGTTCGCTTACACTTTACGCAAATAGTAGTATTGACCGAACTATATTTGGATTACTAATACCAGCTTCATTCTTTCAAGCAGTAAATCCTATGATCATAATACTTTTAGGTCCATTTATTGCAAAATTGTGGTTAAAAATTGATAAAAGTAATTATAGTATTAGTACAGCGAAAAAAATGGGGTTTGGATTAATTTTACTTGGTAGTGGCTTTTTACTTCTTACTTTTGCAAGTAACTCAAATACAATAATAATAAGTTTTTGGTGGCTCGTAGCCGTCTACTTCCTCCACACGCTAGGGGAACTATGTTTATCTCCGATAGGCCTATCTATGGTTACAAGAGTATCTCCAAAAAAATTAGCTTCCTTAATGATGGGATTCTGGTTTCTATCCTCCGCTGTAGCAAATTATATGGCAGGAAAGTTACCTTTAATTTTAAACTCATTAAATATAAATCTTTTTGGTTTCCTTACATTAACTTCATTTAGTTCAGGATTACTTCTCATTTTAATTGCACCTTTTATCGAAAAACTAATCAATAAAAGATGAAAGACAACTTTACTGAAGAAGATATATCTAGAATCATTGAAATGGCTTGGGAAGACAGGACATCCTTAGATGCAATTTTTAGGGTTTATAATCTCAAAGAGGACAAACTTAAGCTTTTAATGAAAAAAAACTTAAAATTAAATAGTTATAAGCTTTGGAGAAAAAGAATGAAGAACAGTAACCTTAGGCACGAATCTTTAAGGTCAGATGAAGTAACTAGAGCTTACTGTCCCCAGCAACATAAACATAAAAAATAATTATTACTGAGGGCCAATCATTTTTTTTGGATCAACAGTCGCATCAAAAATATTTTCATCAATTAATCCTGTTTTCAATGCCTCTTCCTTTAAAGATGTTCCATTTTTATGAGCCGCTTTAGCAATTAAAGCAGCCTTATCGTATCCAATTAAAGGGGTTAGAGCTGTAACTAACATGAGGCTGTCATTCATTAGTTTATCAATAGTTATTTTATTAGGTGTTATTCCAGTAAGGCAATTATCATTAAATGATATGCAAGCATCGGAAACAAGCTGTAATGATTGAAGAATATTGTAAGCTATCATTGGTTTATAAGTATTTAATTCTAAATGTCCCTGAGAGCCAGCAAAACCTATTGCAGCGTCATTTCCAAAGACATGCGCGCACACTTGAGTTAATGCTTCAATTTGAGTTGGATTAACTTTACCAGGCATGATTGAGCTTCCTGGTTCATTTTCTGGTAGATTTAATTCACCTATGCCACCTCTTGGTCCAGAGCTAAGCAACCTAATATCATTTGCTATTTTAAACAAAGATACAGATGTGGCTTTAATTACACTTGATAATTCAACCATTGCATCGTGACTTGCAATAGCTTCAAATTTATTCGGTGCTGGAATAAAAGGTAATTTAGTTAAATTAGCAATATTCTTTGCAACCGATTTATCCCAACCATCCTGCGTATTAAGTCCTGTTCCAACTGCAGTTGCTCCTTGAGCAATTTCATATATTCTGGGAAGTACTTCATGTACTCTTTGAATAGACATTTTAATTTGATGGGAGTAGCCTGAAAATTCTTGAGATAATGCGATGGGAGTTGCGTCCATCATATGGGTTCTACCAATTTTTAAAATTCCATCAAACTCCTTAATCTTAACCTCCAAAGTTTTATAAATTTTGTTAAGAGCTGGTAAAAATAAATCATTAATAGTTAATACGGATGCTATATGCATAGCTGTAGGGAATGTATCGTTTGATGACTGACTCATATTGCAATGATCATTTGGATGTATTGGATCTTTCGAACCAATTACACCACCTAAAATTTCAATCGCCCTATTAGCTATAACTTCATTTGCATTCATATTTGATTGTGTTCCAGAACCAGTTTGCCAGACTACCAAAGGAAAATTATTATCAAATTTTCCATCTATAATCTCATTTGCTGCCTGAATAATTGCTTTTGCTTTGATGCTGTCTAATTTACCGCTTTCTTCATTTGACATGGCGCACGCTTTTTTTACTAAGCCAAGGGCTCGAATTATTGAAACTGGCTGAAGCTCCCAACCAATCCGAAAGTTGCTAATAGCTCTTTGAGTTTGTGCTCCCCAATACTTATCTTTGGGTATTTCTATTGACCCAAAGGCATCAGCCTCAGCTCTTAAATTATTTTTCATTAATTTTTTACCTTTTTCTTACCTTCATCATTTGAGTGATTCTTAATTAACTTTAGCAAGGATTTCATATCATTACTAGAGCATTTTCTATTCTTAGTTAGTAGTTTTAGCAATACATTATCATCAATCTCCAGAAGCTCTAAAAGCTCAAACTTATCGTTACCTGACATATTTATTAATGTTGCTCTATCAAATATATTAAGCAATAAATCAAGTTCCAGAAAACCTCTTTTGCACCTATATATAATTTGATTATCAATGATCATTTAACTTACTAATTATCGAAAAAATTTTATGCTTTTCCTTAAAGCTACTTTTCTTTTTATTAATTTGCATATTTTTTATATTTGATATTGCTTTTGATGGATTTAGTCCTTTAGGGCAAACATCAGCGCAATTCATAATATTGTGACATCGATATAAACGATCAGGGTCATCTAGATCCACTAAGCGCTCATCTGCACCATGATCTCTTGAGTCGGCTAGAAATCTGTATGCTTGAAGAAGTCCAGCTGGACCCACGAACTTATCTGGATTCCACCAAAAGGAAGGGCATGCAGTTGTACAAGCTCCACACATTATGCACTCATAAAGACCATCAAGCTTTTTTCTATCTTCAGGACTTTGGAGTCTTTCTTTTTTAGGTGGTAACTCTTTGTTTATTAAATATGGTTTAACTGAGTTATGTTGATCAAAGAATTGAGTCATATCAACAACTAAATCTCTTATTACTGGAAGCCCTGGCATTGGCCTGATAACAATGGGAAGGCTTAAGTCAGTTAATTTAGTGACACAAGCTAATCCATTTTTTCCATTAATATTCATGGCATCGGAACCGCAGACGCCTTCACGACAAGACATCCTCATAGACAAAGTATCATCGATACTTTTTATTTTTATCAAAACATCTAAAAGCATTACGTCTGTCTTGGAGGGCTCGAAATCATAACTTTGCATATATGGCTTCTTATCTTTATCTGGGTTAAACCTGTAAATTGAAATTTTCATACCTCTAGTATTCTCTTTTTTTCAAAGGAAATGATTTGACAGTTAAAGGTTTTAAGTTAACAGGCCTAAATGACATACTCTTATCAGTAGGGTTATAAACCGAATGTTTAAGCCAATTCACATCATCACGACTCGGAAAATCAAACCGAGAGTGCGCTCCTCGACTTTCTTGACGAGAAAATGCAGATCTCATAGTTGCTTCAGCAACTTCAATCAAATTTGAAAGTTCCAGCGCCTCTGTTCTTGCCGTATTAAAAACTTTAGACTTATCTTTGATTTCAATATTCTCAATTTTCTTCCTTATTAAAAGAATATTTTCTAATCCCTTCTCTAATAAATCTGGAAAACGGAATACACCGCAATGATCTTGCATAACCTTTCTCAACTCATCTCCAACCTCTTTTGAATTTTCCCCGCCTTTATTTTTTTCAAGCTTACTCAAGCGATCTAACGTAAATTCTCCACAGTTTTTAGGTAAATCTTTATGTTTTTTATTATTCTTTGAATTATTAATTATACTAAGTCCAGCAGCTCTTCCAAAAACGACTAAATCTAAAAGTGAGTTTGACCCTAGGCGATTTGCTCCATGAACTGATACGCAAGCACATTCACCCACAGCATAAAGACCATTAACAATAGAATTGTTGAGTGAGTCTCTTACTTGCCCATCAAGATTCGTTGGTATCCCGCCCATCATGTAGTGAACGGTAGGCACAACTGGTATTGGCTCATCAACAGGATCAACGTTTGCAAATTTAATGGATGTTTCACGGATACCGGGTAGCTTCTCATTTATTAATGCTTCGCCTAAATGAGATAGTTTCAAGAAAACACCATCTTTGTTCTGACCTATACCCCTTCCTTCTTTAACTTCGGTTGCAATTGCTCTTGATACTATGTCACGACTAGCAAGGTCTTTGGCTTTAGGGGCATAATTACTCATAAATCTATCGCCAGAAGAGTTAATTAAATAACCACCCTCCCCCCTTACTCCCTCAGTAATTAATACTCCCACATTTAAAATACCTGTCGGGTGAAATTGCCAAAACTCCATGTCCTCTAATGAAATATTTGCACGTGCTGCCATGCCTAAGCCATCCCCTGTATTAATGTACGCGTTAGTACTAGCTTGGAAAATTCGACCAGCTCCACCTGTTGCAATAATAGTATTTTTCGAATGAAAAATTGCTAACTTACCAGACTTAAGATCCAGAGCAACAAGACCTAAAACTGATCCGTCTAAGTCTCGTATTAAATCTAACCCAACCCATTCTATAAAGAATTTTGTATTAAGCTCAATATTTTTTTGATACAAGGTGTGTAACATGGCGTGCCCAGTTCTATCAGCTACAGCACAAGTTCTTGAAATTGATGATTCGCCAAAATTTTGAGTCATCCCTCCAAATGGTCGCTGATAGATTTTACCATCATCATTTCTATCAAAAGGCATGCCCATGTGCTCTAGATTGTATATTGCCTCAGGGGCATTTTTACACATAAATTCAATAGCATCTTGATCTCCTAAGTAATCTGAGCCCTTAACTGTATCAAACATATGCCAAAGCCACTTATCATCAGAAACATTGGATAGTGCCGCAGCAATTCCTCCTTGAGCTGCAACAGTATGAGATCGAGTTGGAAATACTTTTGATATAACCGCAACATCTAGTCCTTCTTGACCAAGTTGAATTGCAGTTGTTAAGCCTGCTCCACCTCCACCAAGGATAATTGAATCAAATGTAAAGTGTTTAATAGTCACTCAAGTCAACCAATTAAATAGTAACTTAGAATAAAGAGTTGAAAAACTATCGCAAGAAAAAAACAAAAATTAATACTCCTTCTGATAGAAGAGCATTTAATATAATCCTCTGTCACATGTAATATGCCTATCCAAGCATGAAAAAACATTAAACAAAAAAATATGAAAGTACTGATTTTTACAAAAAAACTATCGAATAAATATGTCCAACTTGAATAGTCAAAAGTAGAATGGCTTATAATTAAAATTCCTATAGCCAAAAAATATATAGTCATGAATAATGCCGTAAACCTTTGGTAAATCCATTGAGTCATCCCACCAAATGGCTCTTTAAGCAAATTAAAATTCATATCCAATTAACCGATAAAGCTGTCAGCATAAAGCTAACTATCAAAACAGTTTTACTGCTAAGTCGAGCAACAATTAAATCTGTACCTATTTGAAAATCTAATAATAAATGCCTTAAACCAGCTATCAAGTGATGAAGCAACGCCCAAATAAATATCACTTCAATAGATTTAATTAGCCATGAATCCATCAAAAGAAGGATAAAGTTAAAATTTAACTCTGAAGTTAGTGAGTAACAAAAAGCCCAAATCATTAAGGGCATTAGTAAAAATAGAATAACTCCACTCATTCGATGAAGTATTGATACCAATGCAGGCAAAGGAAGTCTTATAGAGAATAGATTTAAATTTTTTATTTTCCTTGTAGCCAAAACTTAAGATGCCTCCTTTACTGCTTTTGCAACCCAATCAATTAGTCTCGGATCAAAAGGTTTAGGAATAAAGTACTCCTTTCCGAATGACATTGATTGAGCACCATAAGCATCTAAAACTGACTGAGGTACATCTTCTTTAGCAAGATCGGCTAAAGCATTTGCAGCTGCAATTAGCATCTTATTAGTAATTTCTGTTGCTTTAGCGTCTAAAGCCCCTCTAAATAAAAATGGAAACCCTAAGACATTGTTAACCTGATTTGGAAAATCTGATCGTCCCGTTGCCATGACAATATCATCTCTAACAGCATGAGCTTGACTTGGTAAAATCTCAGGGTCTGGATTTGCTAATGCAAATATGATCGGTTTTTTTTTCATATTAGCTACTAACTCAGCTGCAAGAAGATTAGCTCCGGATACACCAATAAATACATCAGAATCCATCATTGCTTCTTTTAATGTATTACATTTTGAATCAATAGCAAGATCTTGATTATATTTATTTAAATCAGATCTATTTTTATTTAAAACACCTTTACGATCAACCAGTAATATATTTTTTGCTCCCATCAATTTAAGTAGTCTCGCGCAAGAACAACCAGCAGCTCCAGCACCTAAGAAGACAATATTAACCTCTGATAAATTTTTCTCTTGAATTTCAAGGGCATTAATCAATCCAGCCGCAACTATAACTGCAGTACCATGTTGGTCATCATGAAAAACTGGTATATCTAATCGCTTTTTTAGCTCAGATTCTATGTAAAAACAATCGGGAGCAGCAATATCCTCTAAATTAATACCTCCAAATGTTGGAGAAATATTAACTACGGTTTGAATGAATTCATCTGCGTCTGAACAATTAATTTCAATATCATAAACATCTATATCAGCAAATTTCTTGAAAAGTACGCCTTTTCCCTCCATTACTGGTTTTGCAGCAAGAGCTCCTACGTCCCCTAAACCAAGAACAGCAGATCCATCAGTAATAACTGCAACCAAATTACCCTTATTGGTATAACGATATGCATTTGATGGGTCTTTGGCGATTTCACGAACAGGTTCAGCTACTCCTGGCGTGTATGCTAACGCCAAATTATCTGCGGTATCACAAGGTTTAGTTGGATTAACAGCTAGCTTCCCTGGAACTGGAAATTCATGGTAATCAAGTGCTTCTTTTATCTTCTTATTCATTTTTATCCTATTCAAGTTCTGTTTTATAATAATGATCTAGTGTTAGACATAAGCCCAATCTCCATTCAATGGGTTTATTATCATAAGTGTAAGACAGTCTCTCAACACTTAATAAAGGATAGCCTTCTGATACATTAAGTAACGCAGAAGATTCATTACTTGATCCTACAGCTTTAATTTTTTCATCCGCATGCAGCATCTGAATACCAAAATCAACTTCATACATACGATACATAGAACCACTTTTTTCAATTACTTTTTCAGGCGTTAGGCCACGAAAGTAAGAGGTTGGAATTTTTATAAGATCCAGGATAAGTGGCCTACCATTAAACGTAAGTAATCTTTTTATTGAAATTAGTGTTGAAGATGAATTAATACCGAGAGATTTTGCTATTTGATTGCCGGCTTTCTCCTTTTCAAAGGAGATTAATTTATTCTCTAATTTTTCTTTTTTACCTGATTTTTCAGTGAGCCTTAAAAAACGTAATTGTATATTTTCTTCATTGTGCGTTGAAACATAAGTTCCCTTTCCCTGACGTCTAATGAGGATTTTATCTGAAGCTAAATCATCAATTGCTTTTCGAACTGTGCCCTGACTAACATTATATTTTTTTGCTAACTCAATTTCACTAGGAATAGACTCACCGGGAGACCATTCAGACCTAACCAAGCTTTCAGTAATTCTTTTTTTTACTTGGATATAAAGTGGGTTCATAAATTAAAATTTCTAGTAAATATTGGATATTTAGTTATATATATCATATATAAGACTTAAAAGAAAATCAACCAAATTACTAAGCAAGTATAAATGTAAAATAATAAATATAAAGCCCTGTTTATATACATTATTTCATAACATTTAAATAAAATTTTATATGTCAGTATAAAAAATATTATGTATTAATATATTCGAAGGATATAAAGAAAAAAAATAATGAGTAGATTGTAATTAATTAATTTTGACTGAAAGGAAGTAGGAAGTAGGAAGTAGGAAGTAGGAAGTAGGAAGTAGGAAGTAGGAAGTAGGAAGTAGGAAGTAGGAAGTAGTAACTTTAAGTTAAATATATTGCAAGTAGTTACAAAAGTATTTGTTTTTTGATGTCCCTTAACTCACACATTGGATCTGATTGAGGGTCAAATTCTCCAAGACCTGAGCGAGAATACCAGTAAGAACTATTGGCTTCATCTCCCTCAATTTTATGGAGTATTGCATGAATTAATTTAGCGGTATCAGTATTAATATCTTTAACAATGTTGTGTGCATAATCCCATTTATTATCTAAAGCATAGTTAATTGCTAGTAAATACTTTGGGTTTGCTTTACTCATTAATTAGCTTTTCTTGCTCCAATCTATATTCACAGTTTAATTTATGATTATCTAGTAAGCCATTGATTTTAAGTGCATCTTCTTTGCATAAAGAGCAGCGATAAATATTTGCCTTAGGGTCTTTTTTTTCTTGAGGGTAATCTATATAAAACAATTTTTTCATTTGTTAATTGTATTATAAATTAGTATATTTAAATATATTTATTATGTATATTTAGAACATGGACAATAAATTAAATAATTTTGATGGAGTAAGGTTAATTCTAGCTTTTTTAGTAATCTTTGCTCATCTTCCAGGCCTCACACAAATTGATACTTTTTATTTTTTAAAGGTTCTACTAGATACCAGCTTCCCTGTTAAAGGTTTTTTTGCTATTAGTGGTTTTTTAATTATGAAAAGCTATACGACGTCATATAAAAACTTATCAGGCCTTAAAGTTTATCAAGATTTTTTTAAAAAAAGATTTTTCCGTATCTTTCCGGCATATTTTGGAGTGATTTTATTTTGTATGGTCATCGGGGCTTATACGTCTAGCCTCGGTTTATTTGATTTTATTCAATCATATGAAACAGTAAGATACCTTTTTTATAATATAATTTTTCTAAATTTCATGCAGCTCACTCTTCCTATGGCTCTGGAAAATAATGCTCATCAATTTTTAAATGGCTCATTATGGACAATAAAAATTGAAATAATGCTTTATTGTTGTATTCCGTTAATTTTTTATTTATTTCGTAAGCTTGGATCGGGCATAGTAAGTCTAATAATATTTTTAGTAAGTGTAGTGTGGGTATATTTCTTTAATTCAATGTATGACGGAGCATATGCTAGGGAAATATCACTTCAATTTCCGGGTCAATTATCGTATTTTATATTTGGGGCATACTTCTTTATAAACAAAAATTTGTTATTTAAAGTTAAAAGGATTGCCATCATATCGTCTATTTTCTTCTTCCTAACTATTGACTCCGATATTAACCTAATAATAGAGCCAATCTTCTTCTCATCTATTGTTATTTTCTTCTCTACACAGGCCTATAAGAACCTCAACCTAGGGAGATACGGGGATATCTCTTATGGCATTTATCTGTACCATTTTCCAGTAATACAATTACTTGTTTTTATGGGGCTATTTGAATTTAATAAATGGGTTGCATTGTTTATAACTTTAGCTCTAACAGTTTCAATGGCTTTCTTCTCTTGGCATTTTATAGAAAAAAGATTTTTACATAAAAATTCTCACTACGTAAAAGCAGTAAGTAAATAAAATCAATAAGAAAATATTTGATTGAATAGAATGTTGCTGAAGTAAGTTTTTTTTAAGCGTTAGTAAAGCGTTAATCAGTAAACTCTTTGTTTCTACTTATAATCTTTATGTTATTTACTATAAATTTTCCATCACTTAATATTTGTATATCCCTGCAACCAAAAGGTAAAGGTAGTTTTTCAGTAAAAATTACTCTTGGTGATTTTTCTTTTGCAATCTCTAATCTGTATAAACTTTTAGCTGAGCATACTAGAAAATTGTTTTTCCAGTTAGGAAATTCAGTTTGATTTTCTGGTAACTGTTCTATAGCTTTAATGCCGATTGATGGGATGAATGCAAAAATTGGTTTTTTGAAGTCATGATGATTACCAGGATAAACGTTTACTTCCTCATACTTCTCCTCCTTCATTTTCCTCATTAGTGTAGCCCATATAGATTTAAAACTATTATCTGATACATACCTAACGTAGTTTTTAAAATTTTTTGGGTGTCCCATACCATATGAAACGTGTGGCCACCCATAATCCTTACCATGGATTATTTGGTTTATTTCATCACCGCCATCTGGGCCATGCTCAGTTTCTATGATCATTTTGTATGATTTTGAATAAGTTAGCCCCTGCGGATTACGGTGTCCAGATGAAAATATTTCTGATTTTTGTGTATTGAAATTAATTTTTAGTATTTTCCCAACAACATAACTTTTATTATCTTTGATAGATTTTTCATGCCCCAAGCTACCGAATGTTAATAACATTTCATTTTTATTATATTGAATCATTTTTCCACCACTTAAGGTATGCAAAAGTCTTTTGCTTGGGATTAGTTCACTCTCATAAACTGATTTGGTAAAGTAAGTGCCTTCCTCCTGAATAAGCTCATCAACCCCTAAGGAAATATATTTTCTAGCGCTTTCATGTGTTAAATAAGAAAAAAATATTCTTTCATCCTCAGTAATCAATATATCTGTTGCTTGAAGATCCTTGTTAATGGTAATAATTTTATTTTCATTGATTTTTTTGTTAATTAGATCTATTTTAAATTTATTGATTTGAAGTGGGCTAGGTGTCTTATCTTTATATTTACTTCCCTTTATAGCGATAATCTCGATATTACTTTTTTCTCCCTCATCCAAGACAGCTATATGCTCATAACTTTTATCAAAATCGTTCACCACTAATGAGTGCACATGGCTATTAAATTTACTCTCGCCAGGATTAAAAAAAGAATAGATCTCTTTTTGAAAAGAATATACGGTAAATGTTAGAGCCAAAAGGCATGAGAATGTAATGATGCCTATTAGTTTTTTGGATAGTTTAATTGTCTTAATCACTTATTTGAAATATTACAATCAATTATACACCCTACTGCCTTTTTAACTTAACGGTATCCCTTTCAATAAGAATGAATAGGTTTTTTTAAGTGTTGGTCGGTAAACCCTTTGTTTCCGTTCCTTTTAGCGCAAAAAATAAACCACCCACCCACAACAGAACATGAAAATGGTCATATAGTAATACATCTGTAAGTGATTGAGGTTGCCCTATCCAGATAACTCCAGTCACAATACAGCCAATAACAAAGCCACTAAAACGTGTTATTAAATCCCCAATCCAAATCCACCGAGTAAACATAACTAAGCCACCAACAAGTAAACCTATACCAGCACCGAGCTCTCCATAAGCTGTAAACCACCATACAATATAGGGTAATCCAAATACCTCTGCCATTTCTTGTGTTACTGGCATTTTTGACAATCCTTGTTGTATGAAAACGATTATGAGTGGAATTCTTAACAACCAATGTGATAGTCGACGGAAAACCGGTATTTTCATTGTTAGTTCTTTTAATTTCATTTTATGTCTCTTTGTCCTTTAATTTATTAATACCTTCAACGGTATATTAATGCATTTTGTATGCCTGTATAACTTTTAATTTACTCAGAAATAACGCTTTAGTGTTTCATTATATTATAATATTTATCTTTTTTGATGAGGATCTACGAGCATCAACAATTACTTTTTACTTTGAACCTTCAGGTTAATTCATTCAAAAAGTTTTATAAGAATTTTACTTTTGTATAGCTTAAAAATAGGATGAATAAGAAAATTTTATAAGATCTTTATTTTATACCTAGATATCACAAAAAATATTCTTCCTAAAACTTGGTCTCTATTTATCTTTCCTATGTGTAAAGAGCTTGTACTTTCCTGACTATCTCCTTCAAACCATAAGTGGCCGCTACTATCAATATACTTAAACCTTTTTATGATTAAACCAAGTGACGGATGAATAATTTTATAAATGTACTTAGGGGACATTTTTAAAGAATTTAAAAAAAAAGAAAAAACATAGCTTCCATTTTCAATGGTTGGAAGCATGCTATTTCCTTTTACTTTGTGTATACCGACTTTAATCAAATTTTTAAGAATTTTTTAGATCAGGGTAAACAACTTCCAATGATGGCGGGTAAGGACAGGTGGCTATATAAGTCTGAACACCCTTAGTCTCCCAAAATATTTGAGAAAACCTATTTACGTGAGATAAAAGCTCCAATGATGCTGTTTTATCAATTTTTTGCTTAACCTTAGAGCTGGTAAGCATTATGTTATGAACAAGTTCATGTATCTCAGGAAATTTATCAATTTGAGGTTGTTTAAAGTAGTCTCCCCAAATTACCCTTACCAATTCTTTTACTTTGATACCATGCTCTTCTTTTTGTATTACAAGTCGACTGAACTGGGCATTATCATTTGGGTCATCTAGACCTTTTTCAATTAATTCATTTAATAGGTCAGTTGTTCTTATGATTGTTAAAACAGCAACCTGAGCCTCTAAAGGCTCATAAATTTTACAAGGGATATCACAATGAGCATGAAGTTCAGAAATAAAACCTTTGTTATTAATATAATTTAATATTTTATATAACATTATTTAACTTCCGATAAATACTTAGAAAATCTTCCTTTGCCAGCAGCAAATTTTTTCTCTATCTTTTTTGCAGCTTTTTTTGCAAGTTTAGCGTTAGAGCTTGGATCGCCTACCACCACAATACCAACCATACCAAACATCGCATGAGGTGTGCAATTGTAGCCATACAATCCTTCTACATCAAATTTTACAGAAATGGATTTCTCTCCAGCTTTTTTAGTCATTTTACCTAGCCATGGTTTAGCGCCTTTAGGAAGCATTTCTTTGATTGAAGCCGAATTATGCATAGGATCTCCAGTCCAAGTTACTGTATCTCCTTTTTCAATATTTACTACGGCCGGTTCAAAAATAAACATATCTGGGGCATTACCGTTCAGCATTTTAACTTGATGCTCTTTTGCGACTAAACTTCCAATTGAAAAAATTAATACCATTGCCAATATCGACTTTATATAACTCATACTCAATAACCCCTTTTAACTATTAAAAAAATAAAAATAAAATTTTCTTAGCATCTTATTTAATATACTGACATCCAGTTGAGCCAGAAGTTCTACTAAATAAGGATTGAAAATAAACTAACGACTATAAAATTCCACCACTGATGCTGGACTCATAATTGTTGGGTAAGGAATTTCATCTGAAGAAGGATACCTAATATAATTTACTTTATATTCTTTTTGGATCAGAGATAGGTATTCAGGAACATCCCTTTCAATTTTTTGGACTGAATCGACAATTAGCGGAATAGTCCTACTTTTCTCCCTAACTACAATTTCATCTCCGGGCTTGCAGCGATATGAAGGAATATTAACAACGCTTCCATTTACTGTCACGTGCTTATGATTGACAACTTGTCTTGCGGCAAAGACAGTAGAAACTAAGTTAGACCTATAAACAATAGCGTCAAGCCTTGACTCAAGAAGAATAAGAAGGTTTTCACTAGTATCTCCTTTTTGAGCGAAAGCTTCTTTATAGATATTTCTAAATTGCTTCTCGCCAATATTTCCATAATAACCCTTCAATTTTTGTTTTTCTCTTAGCTGAACCCCATAGTCACTTCTTCTGCGAACACCCTTAGGCCCATGCTGACCCGGCCCGTATGTTCGAGTATTAGTCGGGCAATTATCTTTCCCCCAAATATTCTCTCCCATTTGTCTTGATAATTTATTTTTTGGTTGTTGCCTAGGATTTCTAGTTGCCATATCTCTTTCCTTTTATATTAATGTGTAAAACTGCTCGACTGATATTGCCTTCTCGGAGGAATTATTAAGTTTGCTTTCTCTAGAATTGCAGAAAATGCATTTAATATCTTGAAAATATTTCTACCCTGCTCGGCCTTGAGCCAATTATTAAGTGAAGTTTGTGCTTCCTCATATTTATCGTTCTGTAGCATACATATGACTTCAAGCACTTTAAATTCTCCAAAATGGATATGTTCACATAACTCTGAACCGATAGGACCCTTTTCATCTGTTCCTTCTGCAATTCCATAAACTATTTCTTCAATTAAAGCAGAAATATCAGGGAGTTGATGTTGCTCTATACATATTTTAAATAATTCTTTTGGATCCTCTCCTGTTATTGAGCAAGTAGCCCAATGTCTTAATGCCCAAACAACCATTACTTCAGATGTACTTAAGTCTAAAAAGATGCTTTTCTTTATAATACCTTCGCCAATGTTATCTCTAGTATTCAATTTTTTTCCTAAATAAAAAATTTTGTACTTTTAATTGTAAATGAGAATCATTCGCATTACAACATATTTAAGAAAAAGGTTATGTATATTAAAAAATAATGACTACATAAAACAAACTAACGTAAATTAAAATAAATAAAATTGGTGCAATTTAAGAATTATTAACAGGCATAATAGTGGTTTGGTTAAAAATTAGCAATATTTGTGCAAAGATATTTTTATAATGCAGGTATTCTAATTTAAGTTAAAAGCAAATTTTTAATAACAAGGTGACATTTAATATGCAATTAATAAGATGGTTTGTAGGTAGATTGATTCTTTTTTTAAACTTTATAACTATGCCTAAGCCAATAATAAGAAAAAAATTTGAACAAGACAAGGTTGACAAAGAAACAAAGGGGCTAACAATTTACCAATTTGAGGCCTGTCCTTTTTGTGTAAAAGTGAGAAGATATGTAAGAAAGAATAATCTTAAAATAAATCTTAAGGATGCAAAAAATAATAAAAAATTTAAATCTGAACTAGTTAGTGGCGGAGGAAAGCATAAGGTACCTTGCTTAAAAATAGAAAGGGTTAACTCTAAGACTCAATGGCTTTACGAGTCAACTGAAATTATTAGTTTTTTAAAAAAAATTGCGACCTAAAGTAACATCTCTGTCGCTCATAGTCGCAATTATAAAATTGAGATAGTTGGTTAGTTAGTTATTTATTTTTTATATTTAGCTGCTTCTTCTGAACCACCAGTAGCAGTTCCCTTACTGTATGAATGAGCTCCAACGCCAGCTAAATCTCCATTTTGAACAATTAAATACTCATCCCTGATTGGTTGATTATCAAACAAACATTCAAGGATTTCTCTTACACCAGCTGAATATCTAGCTTGAGCAGTAAGTGATGTTCCAGATGTGTGTGGAGTCATGCCATTATTAGGCATCGTTCTCCATACATGATCGTTTGGAGCCGGCTGTGGGAACCAAACATCGCCAGCATAGCCACTCAAATAACCTGATTTCAAAGCTGCGGCAATGGCATCTTTGTCACAAATTTTCCCTCTAGCTGTGTTGACTATGTACGCACCTTTTTTCATTTTAGCAATCATAGCTGCATCAAATAAGTGCTCTGTTTCCGGGTGAAGAGGACAATTAATGGTAACCACATCACAGACGGCAACCATTGACTCAACAGACTCATGAAAAGTTAAATTCAATTCCTTTTCTACTGAATCAGGCAATCTATGTCTATCAAAATAATGTAAATGAACATCAAAAGGCTTCATTTTTCTTAAAACATCTAAACCAATTCTTCCTGCTGCCACAGTACCAACATTCATTCCTTCTACATCGTATGATTTTTTGACCGCATCAGCTATGTTCCAACCTCCAGTTTGAGCGATTGCATGTTGTGTATGATAATCTCGCACCATAGAAAGAATCATCATAACAATATGTTCTGCCACAGATCTTGAGTTACAAAAAGTAACCTCCACAACGTCTACTTTGTGATCCATTGCGGCTTGGAGGTCAACATGATCTGAACCAATACCTGCAGTTATAGCCATTTTTAAATTTTTTGCACTTTCCATCTTTTCACGTGTTATGTAATAAGGGAAGAATGGCTGAGAAATTACAATATCAGCATCAACTAATTCCTTATCTGCTATATTATTTTCTCCATCCTTACTCGATGTTACTATCAGTGTATGTCCTGCATCTTCTAAAAATTTTCTAAGCCCAAGTTCACCGGAGACGCAACCAAGTAATTCTCCAGGTTTAAAGTCTATTGCCTTTGGGCTCGGCACTGTTGTTCCATCTGGATATTTATCTACTTTAGGAAGCTCATCAATCGAGTATTTACTTGGCATTCCGTCAGTAGGATCATCATATAATATACATAAAACTTTCATTATTTACTCCTAAAATTTAGATACGAATGATTCTTATTCGCATTAAGTATATCAATTAAAAAATATATGTAAATAAAAAATTAAGTTGAAGGAAATAGAATATTTAAAAACTTAGAATAAAAAAATTATTGTCGAATTAATATCGAGATAAGAAGTAAGTTAGGTATAAATGCTTGCTGTAATTATTTCGAAGGATAATCTCTCTTACATATGACCCTATTAAAAAAGAGTGCATACAAAACTAAGATTCCCGCTCCAACCGAAACTGGAAAAAGTAAGAAGCTAAAACTTTCATTACCCATCAGTATAATAATTGGGTTAGCGCCAGCTGGTGGATGTAATGTTTTAGTAATCATCATTGCCGAAACAGCCAATCCTACAGATAGGCCAATTGAAAGATAGGTTACATCAAAAAAATGAATAACAGCCAGACCACATAAGCTTGAAATGATATGGCCAAAAAATATATTTCTGGGTTGAGCTAATGGACTTGCAAAGGCTGCAGTTATAAGAACTATCGAAGCACCAAAAGGCGGTATTAACCATAAATTTTGACTACTATTGATATTTAAATATGCAAGTAAAGTGATACATATTGCTGAACTTAAACCCGCAATAAGAGGTGGATAAAAAAATAATTTCTTCATAGGGACTTTCTTATTATTAATCATTATGATCTGTGGTTGATATCATCTCCCCTCCTAAATCAATAAAATTAGTTTACACTCAGACAATTAAGTGGGCAAATAGCTTGTATGTCACTCGAACAGATATTGTTATACACAACAATGACTACTATGGACTACGTAAGGTTGTGAGTAGGGCGATCCCATTGGCTTAATACATAACTATGGATGACTATACAGACGAAATTGGTGCCCCCAGCTCCACCAATTATAAACCCTTGATTCTATGGGGTTTTATATTATTTACTCCCTATAAAATCGATACTTGTGTGACATTTCAGTTGTTTGATTGTTATAGTTATGTTTATTATCAAAATAAATGAAAAACAAGAGAAAATATAATTTGGAGTTATTGATATGCATGAATCTAGTAAAGCAATATTTAGCAAAATAAAAGATATACGATATGCAACTCGATATTTAATTGGGGACGGTATCGATATAGGTGCCGGCCAAGATGCTTTGGGCCTTTATCACGAATTATTCCCTTTAATGAAATCTTGTCGGGGATGGGATCTGTCAGATGGGGATGCTGAGTTAATGCAAGGCATCCAAGATAATACTTTTAATTTTATCCACTCTTCGCATTGTTTGGAACATATGAAAAATCCACAGATTGCCCTTGATAATTGGTTGAGAATTTTAAAGCCCGATGGATACTTAATATGTATAGTTCCTGACGAAGACTTATATGAGCAAGGGGTATTCCCATCCACATTTAATAATGATCATAAATACTCTTTTACAATATATAAAAAAAATTCTTGGTCAGCAAAAAGTATTAATTTATTTGATCTTTTATCGAGATCAAAATTCCCTATTGAAATAAAGAAAATAGAATTACTTGATGCAACATTTAGGTATAATTTTGAACAAATTACTAAAGAATCAAGATTTGACCAAACCACTACTCCAATTGGAGAATGTGGGATTGAGTTTGTTCTCAAAAAGTTAGCTGCTTAATGACGGACAAGGTTTTTTTTATCTATCGTTTCGTTACGACTCCGACATAGATTAAAGTAGACACATAGAGACAATTAGATAGATAAAGCTAGTAAATAGTTATATTTCATTTGGTTTGCAATAGATATAGAGCCTTATAGAAATTATGGTTCGGGACCCCCAGCTCCACCAATTAAATAAGGATAACCCTTATAAAAAAACGGTTTTATATTGTTTCTTTTAGGTACAAAGGATATTATTGGATTGTTTTTTTTGAGAGCTGTTTACACTTCTAAAGGACTTAAATGATTGTTATTTCTTGCTACTTTGGGGTAAAATTAACTGGTGTTTACAAAGCACCAATGGACTCGAAGTGCTATTTTTTTTCCAATAATCCTAAATTCAAAAGAGTCGCTAATTCTAAAGGATGGGAGTTTATCTTAGTTGAACATATGCCTCTTACTTATGATTACAGAATTTCTTCACTACAAAGCAAATATATAAAATTTCTACAATTCGATAAAAAAAAAATAGGATGGGTTAAAGGCGAAAGCATTCTTTATTTTGATCATAAACTTGAAGTTCAATTAGAACATATACAAGAAGTTGAAAAAATCTGTAAAACCGAAGTTCTTATTCGCAACCATCCTGAAGAAAAGTTACGTATACAAGATGAGATTGACGAAGCGCTCGGACAAAAAAGATATGCGGACGTAATGGCTGAAACAGTAAATTGGGTTGAAAGGAAAATCAAATTCGAAAACTACAGCAGTTATAATCGAATTATGACTACTGGATTTATACTATATAATAATTTAAAACCCGTTCAGAAACTTTGTGATGATGTTTACAACGCCTGCTCTCTTTTAGGTCAGCCAGAATGTCAAATTATTTGGGGAGTCCTGTCACAAAAATTTGAGAAAAATATTACCCGAATAGATTGGAAAAAGCTTGATATACCTTGGAATACGCCAAAGCCCAGTCTGGTTGGTAGACTCTACAACCTGACCATAAGGCTACTACGTAAATTAAAATTTCGATAAAAAATGTTACATACTAGACCTAAGAAACAAGAAATTTCTATTGTATTAGTCACATACAATAGTGCAACTATCATTAAGAACTTTTTGCTACAAAATCAATTGCAAGACCACAAAAATATTATCGTTGTAGATAACGCAAGTCGGGATGAGACTGTTTCTTTAATAAAAAAAATAAGGCCAGATGTTTTTGTTATCCAGTCAAAACAAAACATTGGCTTTGGTTCCGCAGTGAATTTAGGCTTGGCTAGCAATAAATCTGAGTATGCCTTAGTCATCAATCCTGATACTTTTCTGTCAACTTCTTTTTTTACCGACCTTCACGCAGGTGTTTTGAGAAATGCTAAAGCTGGATTAATTGCTCCAACTATAGTCAATGATAATTATTTTTTTAAAAGTAGACCCCCTCTGTCTGAGTTTCAAAAACACCTGAATCATAAACAGCAATTAAAAGCATGCGATCAATTCGTTGATTTTATAAGCGGGGCCTGTTTCTTGGTAAAGCCGAGCCTCTTCAAGGACGGAAAGATATTTGATGAGAATATCTTCATGTTTTATGAGGATAATGATTTGTCAGAGCAGATCACCCTAATGGGCCTTGATAAAGTAATTCTTAGTGATTGCTTTATTTACCACCAAGGAGAATCAAGTTCTTCACCAACAGCTTTTATTACCGCGCTTAAAAACTTTCATTACGGTTGGTCTGAATCATATTTCACTGAAAAGTACCAATCAAGTAAGGTTGCGAAATGGAAGAACTTTCTTTCTGCAATTAAGTATTTCAAAAGGACTGTATTATTTTTAGCTACCTTAAACATTAATAGATTAATTCCGTCATGGTACAGACTGAAAGGTAAAATTTCATTCATGAGAGATAAAAAAGCACAGGATATAAAAGAACACTTTTAGTCTATATTAAGAACACAATGAAATAGAAAAGTCCTAATACTGAGGGTTTAGTCTTTTATTGACTCTGATTTCTTCATTAAATAGATACTTAAACCTAAAAGTACAGAAATAATGATCTCAATAGCTATTGCCCTGGTAAGGTAGTCTGCTCCGTGGACCAATCCGGCATAAATTCTAAAAATTGCAGCAGAGCCCAACAAGCTTATTGTTGTATAAAGCCAAACATATTCATTTCTGTAAGCACCTATACAAGCCATCAAGCCTGCAGTAAAAAAGAAAGCTGTAAAATCTCCTATTTGTGTGTTCATGCCCATAGTAGTATTGCCAGGTCCTTCTACCAATACCATTGCCAAACCAGCAGCAGCAGATGCAGGATCCAAAATCCAACGTAAGGCTGAACTAAGCATGAACAAACCAATCAGTCCGGATATCAATCTTGCAATCATAATATTTTCCAATTTGTATAAGACCAGTTTACCCCAAGGAAATAAGATAAGTTGATGCAAAAATTAGTACGTGTTTAAACTGAATCTGATTTATTTCCTGAAACTATAATATTTCCTACATTTATTTTTATTTTAAAATTACCAAGATTAAATTTATTGAGTACCTTAATAAAAATATTTTTAATTGAGACAGGTAAAGGTAACAATCTTACCCAGTAATTAATTGAATAATAATTTGAAAACTTCTTAATATGTATATTTTGATAATTTGTTTTATTTAATAACGATCTTATGCTTTGATTAGAAAATAATTGCATATGCTCAATATCAATTATTGGCGACTTTTGTCCTAGAATTTTATTCACTAGAGATCTATAGTTATGAATGACGATTACAAAAGACCCGTCTTTTTTTAAAATTTTATTAACAGACTCGGATACTTCTCTCGGATCATAAACATGCTCCATCGTCATAAAACAACAAACTAAATCATAATTTGATTCATGAAAAACATTTGCTTGGAATATTCCTTGCTTTAAGTGACTTTTTATATCAGGGTGCGCGCTATTTATTGCTGATATTGAGGGCTCAATACCAGCCAAATTAGTGAATCCAATTTTTTTTAGATTATATAAAAATTCACCAGAACCGGATCCAATTTCTAATATTTTGCTATTTGGATTTAATGTAGAAAGTACATCATTTAATTGATCAATATATGTTTCTGCTGCATCGAATGCTTCTTCTGAACTATCGTAATCAGCTACATGGTAAGCTTCAGAAAGCTTTAGTTTGTCAGGTGGAGAAGTTACATAGACTAAATCGCAACTCAAGCACCTCACCATTTCATGACACATGAACTCAGGGATTTTTCTTGATGAATACGTAAAGGATGTTATTTTATTTGTATCGATGTTTTCTTTTTGAAAAATCACACTATTTTTTTTAGAATGAAGACAAACTGGACAATTTCTATATTTATTGATCAATATTTTTACCTTACAACTCTGTTGTGACACCGCTTCTAATAATTTCCGAGCGGATTACTCGTGGCCTTTGTTTAACTTCTAAAATTATTTTCCCAACGTACTCACCAATCAATGCAATTGCAAAAAGATTAACAGAGCCAAAAGATAGAATCAAAAGCATAAGTGTCGTTGTTCCCTTAGGCGCAATCTCAGGAAAAAATATTTTTAACAAAGCAAAAAGTAAAATTAGAAATAAACTTAATAGTAATGTAGCTATCCCAATAACGGTCAGTAAGCTTAGTGGGGCATTTGTAAATGATAAAATCCCCATTTTTGCCCATCCAATATTTTTGATAATACTATTAGTAGAGTTACCAAACATTCGGGCTGGTCTTACATAATCAACACCCACTTGCTTAAATCCAACAAAAGCTCTAATTCCTCTCATAAATAGATCACGTTCAGGGCATTTTAAGATCCAGTTAACTACTCTTTTATCAAGTAGGGAAAAGTCTCCAGCATCAACTGGAATTTTAATAAAGCTTAGTAATGATAAAAGTCTATAGAAAAGTTTATAAAAACTTTCCAAGTAAAAAGGCATCTCTCTTTTAGTTCTGATGCCATATATAACATCATTCCCTTCTAGCCATTTCTTAACAAAGTCTTTAATCAGTTCTGGCGGATCTTGCAAGTCACCGTCTAATAACACAACAGCATCCTTAGTTGATAGCTCCATACCGCTCCTAAATGCCATTTGTGAGCCAAAATTTCTTGAATGATTAACCCCAATAACTCGAGCATCAGTTTTAGATATTTTTTTAATTACATTAATACTATGATCTGGACTACCATCACACACAAAAATAATCTCATACTCTATTTTTATTTCTTTAAGCGTTTTAGTAAGTCTTTTGTACATAATAGGAATTGCTAACTCATCTTTATAGCATGCAATAATTACAGAAATACCTCTCCTTTTACTCAAGCTATTTTTTTTGGTTATAGAAATAAAATCTTTATTACTTAGTGTACTTAGCCAATTAAATGTTAGGTCCAAGCCGTCAATCAAATTAGTTTTAGATTTCCAACCTAAAATATTCTCTGCTTTTTTTGAGTTTGAGTGCCAGTCATTTAAGTCCCAAATTCTATTACTCATACTACTAAAAATTGGATTTTTTTTGATTTTATGCACTTTCTTTATTATCAATGCTAAATCTTTAATTGTTATTTTAGTTCCTGATCCAATATTAAAACTTTCGCCATACAATTCTGGATGAATTTTACTTGCTGCTAATATAAATGCTTCACACACATCGTCGATAAAAACAAAATCTCTTGAAATATCTGGATCTACTAACGGAGGAAATTTTTTTTCTTTTGCATTGTTTAATATATTAGGGATTAACCTTGATGAATCTTCAAGGGGGCCATACACTGAATATAATCTAAGATTAATAACTGGAAAATTATCAATTTTCCCCTTATATTTTAAAAAATAAGAGGCTGCAATTTTAGAAGACGAATAATGGCTATTCGGTTCTAGACTTGAATCTTCACTAGGTTGTTTTGAATTTAAACCGTACTCTGAAGAAGTTCCTGCATGGATATATGCTGATATGTCTTTATTTTCAAGTAATTGAATAGTATTTGTTAAAGACAAAAAATTTGTTTGGTATACAATTTCATGCTTCTCTTCAAAAGAATAAGCGCCATAGGATATAAAATCAAAAACAGTTTTTGGTGAAATTGTATTAATAAGATTTTGTAGTGCTACGGAATCATTAACGTCAGCAAACAATATATTTTCACTTTGGATGTCGTTTAGTCTCCATCCCTTTTCACGTCTGCAAAGGCCATATACATCTTCTCTTTTTGATAAAAGCATTTTAAAAAAGTTTGCGCCAATGAAACCAGAAGCTCCTAAAACTAGAATTGGCCCCTCAAGAGATTTTAAATGTTTATTGATGTCCATTGAATACTCACTAATATTTATAGATAAAATTTATAATTTTGATAGTACATTATTTAAATCGATACCACATTTTTTTCTAAGATATTTTTGTGATCCACATTTGTCATAATGATGGGAAGTCGCACATAAATGAATGAAGCTTTCAATACTAATATTATTTTTAATTAAAACTAGAGAGATCTGTGATCCAATTCCACCTTGAGCTACATGTTCCTCAATAACTAATAGATTTTTAGTTAAATGGATTTGCTCAATTAAAATTTTTGGTAAAGAATCTTCTAGTATTGGTAGCTCACATAATATCCATAAATTTGGCCTATTCTTTTTATCTATATTTTCAAAAGTCTTAATATAAGTAGTTGCAATAGGCCCCGTAACGATAATTACTGGACCATCTCCAAATGTAAGCTGTCTCCAAGGCTCATATTTTGGTGGAATATACTCCGGATCAGACTCATCAATACCAAGCCTTATATAAGTTGGTTTCTCATTGGAATATGACAATTTTAAAATCGGGTTTACATCTTCATTGAAGCAGGGAATAAAAATATTAAAATTAGGAAGAGTTAATAACACTCCATAGTCCTCAATCGCATGATGTGTCGCTCCCATAACGCCATACCCATAACCACCTCCATTTCCTATTAATTTAACAGGCAGGTTATGAAAAGAAACATCATTTCGAATTTGCTCAAATGGTCTTGCGTAACAAAATGGGGCGATACTATATACCAAAGGAATGAGCCCTTCACTAGCCATTCCAGCAGCAACTCCAATCATATTCTGTTCGGCAAGCCCAGCATTTATAAAATTTCCTTTTAATTTATCTCGTAATTTTTCAAGTGCCATAAATCCAAGATCACCAGTAAGAAAAATTAATTGATTGTTGTTATTTGCTAATTCAATAAGACCATCACAGAGTTGGGTTCTCATACGCTATCAACTTCGTCAATTGCTTTATTATATTGATCTTTATTTATTGGTAAATAATGCCATTCCATTTTATTTTCCATAAAACTTACGCCATTACCTTTATTTGTCTCTAAAATTATCATCCTACATTTATTTTGTTTTTTCTTTAGCGATGACAGTATCTCTTCAGGGGAGTGGCCATTTATAGTTACAACCTCTAAATCAAATCCATTAATAATCTTACTTAGTGGAGACAATGAAGCAATATCATCAGTGGAACCAAAGCCCTGAAGGTTATTATGGTCAACAATTATAGTAAGGTTATCTAAATTATGATGGCAAGAAAAAATAAGGGCTTCCCATGTTGAACCCTCCTGCCACTCCCCATCAGAAGTTAAACAAAACACTTGCCCTTTAATCGATTTAATTTTTTTAGAAAGCGCAATGCCTGCAGACAAGGATAAGCCATGCCCTAAACTACCAGTAGCAAAGGAAATATTTTTAATTTTATTTGGTAAAGGGTGACCTGCTAACAAAGTATCGTCCTGGTGAAAAGTGGTTAAATCTGAATCTTTTAAAATACCAATCGACCAAAGAGCGACATATAATGCTCCTGCAGAATGTCCTTTAGAAAGAATAAATTTATCTTTGGGAGAAATGAGCTTATGGAAAAGTATAATTACTACATCAATGCATGATAAGTTTCCACCAATATGACCAACTCCGGACTCAAAATGCATTTTAAGTAATCTTTTTTTAGCAGATTTAATTATATTTTTAATTGAGGTGTATGTCTCACCTTCACTGTCATAACGCATGGGCGGCTGTTGTTTTATGACATCATGACCTCTTTTCTTTAGTTTAGGGTCTTTACCTTGTACAATACTTTTTAAGTAAATATCTCTTTGAGTTCTAGCTTCCACTAATGTCAAGTCATTAGGATATGAGCCAAAGGTCATAGAGTTTCGTTTCTTATTGAATGAGTATTGGAATAACCAAGTTTTCTTTCCAGTCTTGGCATAGCAACGAAGTGAGAGTCCTTTCGCATCAAAGATATCATCATAACCTTTGGGTGAGGTACTTTTAAATAGTTTGCATTGTTTTTCAGTTAGAGCCATAAGTATTTCTAATGTTTAAATTCATATGTCAAATCATATGTCAAATAGCACGAGATTGCAATACAGGAAAATGACTACTATGGGCAACAGTTAACTGTTAAACAGTATAACTTCATCGGTTTAATACACAATCATGAAAGACAATATAGGCGACATAGATGCCCCCAGCTCCAACAATTACTCATAAAAAAACCAACCATAGGTGGTTTTTTGGTAAAATTGTTTTATGAAAAAACTACCTTTAAATCCCTTAGTTGACAAAGCATTAAACAAAAATCCTTTCGAATTTGCTACTGATTCGGAAGATATTAAATCCTATTTAAATGAGCTCTTGATAGACAAAAATTTATCATTAGCATTTAAATTAATTATTTATATAGAGTCGAATATTAAACTTCATAATGATGAAGAATTAAAAGAGAGATTTATTAATTCTCTATTAGATATTGTGTTGCAACATAAAATTAATAATGAACAAAATAAAATCCCATCTTTTTTTGATAATTTTTTATTACCTCATATGCGAGAGGGAGGAGTCAATGCCTCAAAAGCATATGAATGGTTTAGAAGTACTATTTCTTCAAAGGTAAACCGCTTTAAAGATTTTAATTTACGATCAGAAGAAAATTGTATTTTTTCAAATCATCCCAGAACAAATGGTATGTCTGTAGTTCTTTCACAGGGAACTCATGGAACATTTACCTGGAAAAATCATATTGTTTTTAAATCTGTATTTGATTTAGCTATTTACTCAATGCTAATAGAGGAATTAAAGCCAGATGTAATAATTGAAATAGGATCTGGAAAAGGAGGAAGCGCTGTTTGGTTAGCTGATATGATAAAAATACTAGGATTAAATTCTCAAATATATAGTTATGATATTAATAAGCCAGATTTTAGTTATCCTGGTGTAAGTTTTATTGAGTTTGATTTGAATAGTTTGGGTGAGTATGTAG
>Ga0209816_1000102_pt1 | contig 66282 bp, 63 predicted proteins | sample CoawatmetaG01DNA_FD_187509 | JGI IMG/M metagenome (GOLD analysis project Ga0209816, IMG submission 187509) | Marine microbial communities from the West Antarctic Peninsula - Coastal water metaG017-DNA (SPAdes) (version 2) | ecosystem: Environmental > Aquatic > Marine > Coastal ...
AGAATTATAACTTATTTAGTTAACAGTGCTTTCATTAAGAGCAACGTTCAAGTATAATTCATCCCTTTTTAGCAATCAGATTAGGATTTGTTATGTACGCAGTCATTAAAACAGGTGGAAAACAATATAGAGTTTCTGAAGGTGAGACCCTTAAGATAGAGAAACTTGAAGTTGAGCCTGGAAAGAAAGTAACCTTTGATGAGGTCTTAATGGTAGCAGATGGTGACAAAGTTCAGGTTGGCTCGCCATTAGTTGCAAAAGCTAGCGTTGAAGCTAAAGTGATCTCTCAAGGCAAAGGTAAAAAAGTACACATTTTAAAATTCAGACGTCGTAAGCACTCTATGAAGCAACAAGGCCATCGACAGCTTTTTACTGAAATTCAAATCGATAAAATTAAGGCATAAGGAGTAATCTATGGCACATAAAAAAGCAGGCGGTAGTACTAATAACGGAAGAGATTCTGAATCCAAAAGACTTGGAGTCAAGCGTTTTGGTGGTCAAGTAGTATTAGCTGGAAACATTCTAGTTCGTCAAAGAGGCACTAAATTTCATCCAGGTACTAATGTTAAGAAAGGTAAAGACGATACTTTATTTGCAGTTGCCGATGGAAAAGTCCAATTTGAAAAGAAGGGTAAATTCAATCGTCAATTCGTTTCCGTTCAAACAGCTTAGTATTCTATTTGTACTTATTTTAAAAAGCGCCTTCTGGCGCTTTTTTGTTATTAATCTCATTTATAATTAGCATTCATATGAAATATTCTATTGTTTTTCCAGGTCAAGGCTCTCAATCTTTAGGCATGCTATATGATTTACGTAGGAACTTCTCAGTCGTAAATGAGATTTTTCAAGAAGCAAGTGATGCAATTAATACAGATCTATGGAAGATTATTAATGAGGATCAAGAGTTATTAAACCTTACTACAAATACGCAGCCAGTAATGCTCGCAGCTGGCTATGCTACTTATAAAGTTTTAGCAAGCGAAGTTAGTTTGTCGCCTGAATCTATGGCTGGCCACAGTCTTGGGGAATATACAGCACTTGTAGCTTCTGGGTCCTTAGGTTTTTTTGAGGCAGTTCAATTAGTCAGAAAAAGGGCTGACTTAATGCAGGCAGCAGTTTCCTCTGGGTCTGGCTCTATGGCAGCTATATTAGGACTTGACGACCCAAAAATTATTGAAATATGCTCTATTGCTAATGAAGTTGGCATAGTTGAAGCTGTGAACTTTAATTCACCAGGCCAAGTGGTTATTGCCGGAGAAAAAAAGGCTGTAGCCCATGCGTGTGAGCTAATGAAAGAGGCTGGAGCAAAACGAGCCTTAGTTCTTCCAGTAAGTGTTCCATCGCACTGCTCACTTATGAAAGATGCTGCAATCAATTTTAAGTACTCAATAGATAATATTAATTTTCAAATGGGAAGTGAAAAAGTTCTCCATAATGTTGATGCGGATTATTCAAAGAATATTGAAGAGATAAAGTCTAAATTGGTTGAGCAACTTCATAAACCAGTTCTTTGGACTTTAATAGTTCAAAAAATGAAAGACTCAGGGGTAGAAAAACTTATTGAGGCTGGGCCTGGAAAAGTATTGGCTGGACTAACAAGGCGTATTGATAAGTCTCTTAGTGGTTCAGCTATAATAGATATGACTACATTAAAATCTACTATTGAGGAAATTTCAAATGATTAAGGAAAAATTAGTCCTTGTAACAGGTGCAAGCAGGGGAATTGGCAGAGCTATTGCGTTGACATTAGGTAATGCTGGAGCCACTGTAATAGGAACAGCAACAAGTGATGAGGGGGCTGCAAACATTTCTAAAATATTTACTGAAAATAATATTCTTGGTAAAGGTATGAGACTTAATGTTACTGATAATAAACAAATTTCTGATCTTATAAAGAGTATCACTGAAGATTATGGTTCTGTTGATATACTGATAAATAATGCCGGTATCACTCGTGATAATATTCTTATTCGAATGAAAGAGGATGAGTGGGATGATATTATTAATACCAATCTTTCTTCTGTTTATAAGATGTCAAAGGCAGTACTGCGAGGTATGATTAAAAAAAGATCTGGGCGCATTATCTCTATTACTTCAGTTGTAGGCTCTATGGGTAATGCTGGACAGTCAAATTATGCTGCCGCTAAGGCTGGAATTATGGGTTTTACTAAGTCATTGGCGCGCGAAGTTGGAGTTCGAGGAATTACAGTGAACGCAATTGCTCCAGGTTTTATAAAAACTGATATGACTGATGCTCTCCCTGATGAGCAAAAAGAGGCTTTAGCATCTCAAATTCCGTTGACTCGACTGGGTACGGTTGATGAAATCGCTCAATCTGTATTGTTCCTTGCTGGTGAGAGTGGCTCCTATATTACCGCTCAGACTTTACATGTTAATGGTGGGATGTACGCGCCATAAGGCCAGTCATTAAATATATTTTAAGTTATAAATTTATCGACGTGAGTTAAAAAAATTCTTAAGTAGCTGCTTGCTTTCATTCTCTAGCACTCCTTTATCTATATCAATTTTATGATTAAAGCAGCTTGCTTCCATAAAGTTTTCTGATGAACCACAAACGCCCGTTTTTGGGTCATGAGCACCAAAGACAATACGCTCAATCCTTGCATGCATTATAGCTCCCAGACACATAGCGCATGGCTCTAGAGTAACATAGAGTGTAGTTCCAGGTAGGCGGTAATTTTTTAGCTCTTCACCTGCAGCCCTTAATAATTGAATTTCAGCGTGAGCTGTTGGGTCATTTGAAGATATAGGTTTATTATGAGCTCTAGCTATAGCAAGGTTGTTTTTAACTAAGATAGCTCCTACTGGAACTTCACCTTCCTTTTCAGCTTTTCTAGCTTGTTCAAGCGCAAGACTCATCCATTTTTCATCTTCAATCATAAGTTGATTTTAACAAAGAGTTTAATACTTTAAAGCCAGTTTCCTGCCGAGGCTAATTTAAATGAAATAGTAAACATAATAAATGCTATTAAGCTATCAAGGATTTTCCATGAAAAAGAGTGGAGCATTATTGGCGCTAATAACCTCGCTCCATAAGCAAGACTAAAGAAAAAAATAAAACTAGCTAATACTGCACCCAATGCAAATGCAATTTTGTGAAATCCTAAAAATTGTTGAGATATTGACCCAATAAGAATCATAGTGTCAAGATATACATGTGGGTTTAAAAAAGTTAAAACTGCAGCAACTGATAAAGTTGGGAAAAGACCTTTTAAAGTTGACGCTTCAATTTCAATAGTTTTATTAGATTTAAATGAAGACTTTAATCTTAACAATCCATATCCAGTAAGCCAAACAGCAGACAAACCAAAGAGAATGTTTGAATATTGGGTAATGAAATTATTTAAAAAAAATGATATACCTGCAACGCCAATGCAAATTAGCAAGGCATCAGAAAGTGCACAAAATAAAGCTATACAAAAGACATGTTGACCAAGAATACCTTGTCTTAGAACAAAAGTGTTTTGAGCTCCAATTGCAACTATTAAAGAAAGTCCAAGAAAAAAACCCGTTAATAAGGATTGGATCACAATGCAATACCTATTTTATGCTCATTTTTATTCATTTCCACTCAATGGTAACACTCTCATAACTTATTAATTTAACAGTACTTTTAAAATACTTAGTACCGAGTTCGTACCAAACGAGGTATCAAAGTTTAACAGTAATGTGTCCATTTTTATAACCCATCTATCCTCGTACAAAGTCTGTAGCAATTTTCATTGAAATTTATTTTACATTGCATTTGTGTTCTGTAGAATCATCTCATAGTTCAAAAAAGTCATTAGAATGAAAAAAACAAAACAAATATTATTATGAAATCTATGTTGAAATATTTTAAAAACTTTGTAATTGTTGATTATTTCGATGCAATTTTAAAAATTCTTTTTAGTAAAAAACAATCGAGAAAATACTACTCACAATTTGGAGAAGATGCAGTTTTACGAGAAATTATTGGTAAAAAGCATCAAAAAGGGACTTATCTAGATATCGGATGCTACCACCCTCGTAAACACTCAAATACTTATTTTTTGTACAAGATGGGGTGGTCAGGAATGCTAGTAGATGTAGAAAAAGCAAAATTGATTGCTTGTAAAATCATACGACCAAGGGATGAAACTCTTTTATGTGCTGTATCAAATGATAAAGGGGTTGCTCCAATTTTTGCACCTAAAAAATATTCTGTTTTAACTTCACTTATAAAGATAAATGATGAATTTAAACAGATTGGAACTATAGAGCAAAAAACAATTTCTGAAATAATTGAAAATAATTTATCTGGTAATTGTCCGACAGTTTTGTCGATAGATATAGAATTAAAAGATTATGATGCTATTAAGAGTATTAATTTTAAAAGGCATTCACCAAAATTTATTTTGATTGAATGTAGTGACGATGATTTTAATATTGATCAAGTTTTGCAAACTAAAATCCATCTTTTATTAATTAAAAATAAATATAATTTGATAAGTTGGACTCTTAATACTGGAATTTATAAGACAAATAACTCTAATTCATTTTAATAGAGCTTTTACCTACTCCCACTCAATGGTAGATGGCGGTTTCCCTGAAATGTCGTAAACCACTCTTGAGACTCTAGAAATTTCATTCATGATTCGATTAGAGACGTGGTCTAAGAAGTCATAAGGAAGTCTGGCCCATCGAGCAGTCATAAAGTCAACTGTTTCAACAGCACGAAGCGCTATAACAAAGTCATACCTTCTTTCATCTCCAGTAACTCCTACTGATTTAACTGGAAGGAATACTGCAAAGGCTTGATCAACTTTATCATAAAAACCTTGATTATTAAGTTCTTCCATGAAAATATGATCTGATTTTCTTAAGATATCAGCATATTCTTTTTTAACCTGACCCAGAATTCTAACACCAAGTCCTGGCCCAGGAAAAGGGTGACGATAGAGCATTTTTTCTGGAAGGCCAAGTTTTACTCCAATCTCTCTTACTTCATCTTTAAATAACTCTTTTAATGGCTCAACCAGGTCAAACTGCATATTATCAGGGAGTCCACCAACATTATGATGAGATTTGATAACTTTGGCTTTTCCTGAGGCAGCTCCAGCGGACTCAATCACATCTGGGTAAATAGTACCCTGAGCTAGGAATTTAATGTCTTTTATTTTTTGGGCTTCTTGATCAAATATTTCAATAAAAGCTTTGCCTATTATTTTTCTCTTTAATTCAGGGTCACTCTCATCTGATAGTTCCTCATAAAAGTATTCTTGAGCATCAGCCCTTATAACCTTAACACCAAGGTTTTGAGAGAAAGTCTTCATTACCTCATCACCTTCATTAAGTCTTAGTAAGCCATTATCTACAAAAACACAGGTTAGTTGATCACCAATAGATTTGTGAAGAAGCATAGCTACAACTGAGGAATCAACACCACCTGAGAGACCTAAGAGAACTTTTTTGTCACCTACTTGAGATTTTATCTTTTCTAATAAATCATCAATAATATTATCTGTAGTCCAGCTTTTTTCACATTTGCAAATATTAGTTACAAATCTTTCTAAAATTTGAGTTCCTTTTTTTGTATGAGTAACTTCTGGATGAAATTGAAGACCAAAGTAGTTCTTTTCATGATTTGCAAAGCCAGAAATTGGACAACTATCAGTTGATGCAATTAACTCAAAGTTTTTTGGTAATTTTGTAACTTCTATGCCATGACTCATCCATACATCAAGAAGACCATGCCCATCAAAATTCATTTCATCACTAATACCACTTAAAAGTTTTGAGTGATTTCTAGCCCGAATCTTTGCAGAGCCAAATTCAGCTTTTTCTGAACTTTTAGCATCCCCACCAAGTTGAACAGCCATTGTTTGCATACCGTAACAAATTCCTAATATTGGTACATTTAATTCAAATATAATATCTGGCGCTCTCGCTGAATCATTTTTACTAACTGTATCAGGTCCGCCAGAGAGAATAATGCCATTTGGGTTGAAATTTTCAATAAAATGAGGACTTACATCAAATGGAAGTAACTCACAGTAAATGCCAATCTCCCTAACTCTCCTTGCAATAAGCTGGGTATATTGAGAACCAAAATCTATGATTAGGATTTTATAATGATGAATATTAGCCATAACAAAACTTGCTTTAGTAAAATCAATTTTTTATAGTTGTTATTTTAATGAAAATAAGAGACCGATATATTGCTAAAACACTATTAACTTACACACTAGTGGTTCTTTTAGTTTGGATTAGTATTTATAGCTTTTTTAATTTTCTAGCTGAGTTAAATAGTGTGGGTTCATTAAACTATACAATCTTAGGCGCTTTTAAATATGTATTTTTACAAATTCCTCAAGTGACTTATGACCAGGCCACACCTGTAATCTTATTAGGATGTATTTTAGGAATGGGTCATTTAGCATCAACTGGCCAACTAATTATTTTTCGTGTTTCAGGTGTTTCAATATTAAAAATTACTTGGATTACTATTAAAAATGCACTGATTTTTATTGTATTTCTAATTCTAATTGGTGAAATGTTGGCTCCAATTCTAACTAACTATGCTGAAATTACTAAATCTAATGCATTAGGACAGGATAATTTATCAAATACTGAAGAAGGCTTTTGGTTAAGAGATGGTGATAACTTTATAAATGTACAGAAAAATATTGACGGTAAATTATTTAGTGGTGTTACAATTATTGAGGTTAATTCATCCAATCAAATTGAAAGGGTAGTTGAGTCAGAAAAAGCTATTTTTGAAAATAATTCTTTAAAACTAAATGATAGTAAAATTTTTTCTATTAATGAAAAATTATTTTTTGAAAATATTTCTTTAAAAAATCGTAATTTTTATAATAAAACTGTTTCATTTGATCAAGATTTGATAGAAAGCTTAGAAAAGGAGCCTGGAGAGCTTTCAACTTTAACTATTTTGAAGCAAATTCAATTTTTATCAGATAATAAATTAAGATCAGGAGTCTTTGAGGTGGAGCTTTATAAAAGAATTGTAAAGCCATTATCACTTATCGCAATGATTTTACTATCTATGCTGTTTATTTTTGGATCAACAAGAGATGCAACATTAGGTAGAAAAATATTTTTTGGAGTTTCGCTAGCTTTGTCATTCGAATTATTATCAAGAATTGGTGGCGCGTTTGCATTGAGTTTTGATTTTAATCCGTTACTAAGCTTTATTTTGCCTGCGTCTATTGTTATGATTATTTCGATTATTTTATTAATTAATAAATCAATGAGATAATTAGATGAGTCAAATTCAATCCACAACTTCAAAACAAAAACTTAAAAACCCTAATAGGTTTAATGTAATTTTATTAAATGATGACTATACATCAATGGAATTTGTAGTTGATGTATTGAGGCGATTTTTTCATAAAGAGTTTATGGCTGCTGAAGCAATTATGCTTAAAATTCATATTGATGGTGAAGCAGTATGTGGAACATATTCATATGATGTTGCAGAAACAAAAGTTTCGCAGGTTTTGGAATACTCTCGCAAAAATGACCAACCATTGATGTCAGTTTTAAGAGAGCTAAGCCTTTAGGTTATATTGTTGAGGATTAAGTATGTTAGTTAAATCGGTTAAATCGTTAAATAATTATTTAGATATTTTATGGGATGATAACTCAGAAAGTTCCTTTCCCTGGCTATGGTTAAGAGACCATAGTGAAAGTGAAGTGGATCTTCATCCAGACTCAAAGCAACGTCAAATTGATATATTTAGTAAGCCAACTAATAATGCTGTCAATTATGTATCTATTGACACTGTATTAAAAAATATTACTATAAAGTGGGCAGATGAGTCTCAAAGTTGTCTTTCTTTTAGTTTGCTTAAATCTATGAGTCTGGTTAATCACCCTTGCTCCAATCCATTACAACCAATTTACTTGTGGAATAACTCAAATGAGATTGAAATTTTCCCAGAAATTACATTTGATGAAGTTATGAGTGATATTGGTTTAAAAAAATGGCTAATGCATATTCAAAGCACTGGTTTTGCTTTAGTAACTGAAACTCCTGCGACCTCAGTTGCAACAAAAGGTCTAATGGAGAGAATTGCCTATATTAGAAATTCTATTTTTGGAGGGTTTTCAGTTTGGGACAATAAATTAGAAAGCCCTGATGATACAGCATTTACATCATTGGCAATTGAGCCCCATACAGATGGTACATATGTTCACGATGCACCAGGCCTTCAAACATTACACTGTATAAAAAGAGACTCTATTGGTGGAGAGAATCAATTAATTGATGGCCTTGCAATTGCCGAAAAAATGAGAATTGAATGTCCAGATGCTTTTGATATATTATGTAATATTAATATTCCTGGGCGATATATCAAAACCGATACTTATCTAGAAGCACATCGACCATTATTTCGATTAAACAATAATGGTGACGTAATTCAAGTAAGTTTTAATAATCATGATCGCGCGCCTTTTAGATTAGAAAATGACCAAATGAATCAATTTTATAATGCTTATAAAATTTTTCATAATTTAGCAAACGACCATAGTCGTCATTTTGAGTTTATGTTGGATCCAGGGAAAGTGCTAACCTTTGATAATTGGCGATTGCTTCATGCACGCTCTTCTTTGACTGGCTATCGTCAACTTTGTGGTGGCTATCATAATCGAGAAGATTTTGAAAGCAAACTCAGGTCAATATAATCAGTAAATTTATAAATTAAAATGAATTTTTTTTGAGTCAAATTGTTTTTAGTGGTGTTAAAATTAACTTCTAATTAAGTTAATAATAAAAAATAGTATTTTATGATTGAGCAAGGATTACAACAAGAAATTAATATGGTAATGACTGAAGCGAGAAATCGCCGCCTTGAGTTTGTTACTGTAGAGCATTTATTATTAGCACTACTCAATATGGATGAAGTTATCTCATTCCTTAGAAGTAAGCGAGTTAATATTGATGAGCTTCGTGCAGAATTAGATCAGTACATTGACTCACATACTCCAATTATTTCAGAAGATGCAGAGATAGATATTGTTCCAACAGTTGGATTTCAAAGGGTTCTGCAAAGGAGTGTCTATCAAGCTCAGTCTGCTCAAAAAAATTCTGTTAATGCGATGAATGTATTTGTCAGTATTTTTTCTGAAAAAGAATCCCACGCTGTTTACATGCTTAAATTAAATAATATCTCAAGATTAGATGTTATGGAGGGAATTTCTTCTCATTTAGCTGATAATCCAGTTGAAGAAACAAAAAAAGTTGAAGGTGATAAGCAAACTAAGCCTTCTTCTCTTGAGTCTTTTACAACTAATTTATGTGAAAAAGCTAGACTTGGTGAAATTGATCCTCTTCTTGGAAGGGAAGAAGAGGTACTTAGAACTGTTCAAATTTTATCAAGACGGCGCAAAAATAACCCATTACTTGTTGGTCAGGCTGGAGTTGGTAAGACCGCAATTGCTCAAGGCCTAGCTAAGAGAATTGTAGATGGACAGGTTCCTGAGATTCTAAAAAATACAACTATATATTCTCTAGATGTTGGTGTACTAATTGCGGGCACAAAGTATAGGGGTGATTTTGAAAAGCGATTAAAGTCTGTGCTTACTGATTTAGAAAAAGATAAGAATTCTGTTCTTTTTATTGATGAAATTCATACTTTAATTGGTGCAGGAAGTGTCTCTGGTGGTTCTTTGGACGCATCCAACCTTCTTAAGCCAGCTCTAGCAGATGGCTCACTTAAGTGCATAGGATCTACAACGTATGATGAATACCGTAAGATTTTTGAAAAAGATCATGCGCTCACAAGGCGTTTTCAAAAAGTGGATATTGAAGAACCTTCAGTTGAAGATACAATTAAAATTTTGCACGGTTTAAAAAAATATTATCAAGCTCATCATAAAGTTAAATATTCAGCTGCATCTCTAGTTTCTGCAGCAGAGTTAACGCATCGACATATTGGAGACAGGCGCCTTCCAGATAAGGCGATAGACGTCATTGATGAAGTCGGTGCTCTTCAGCAAATACTTCCCAAATCAAAGCGTAAAGTTAATATTGGCGTGCCTGATATAGAAAATATTGTGGCTAAGTTAGCCCGCATTCCTTCTCGCCAAGTTACTAGCGATGATAAGTCTTTACTTAAAAGCCTAGAGAGTGATCTTAAGCTTGGTGTATTTGGCCAAGATAGTGCTGTAGAGTCTTTATCAACTGCTATAAAACTTTCGCGCTCTGGTCTGTCTCCAGAAGAGCAACCAATGGGCTCTTTTTTATTTGCTGGACCAACTGGTGTTGGTAAAACTGAAATTTGTAAGCAGCTCTCAAGGATTATGGGCGTCAAATTATTGAGATTTGATATGTCTGAATATATGGAAAGGCATGCTATTTCTAAACTTATAGGCTCTCCTCCAGGATATGTAGGTTATGACGAAGGAGGTTTGTTAACTGAGGCAGTAAATAGTAACCCTTATGCTGTTCTTTTATTGGATGAGATTGAGAAAGCGCATCCTGATATTTTTAATATTTTATTGCAAGTTATGGACCATGGAAAGCTTACTGATTCTAATGGTCGTGAAGTTGACTTTAGTAATGTGATACTTGTTATGACTTCTAATGTTGGAGCTCAAAACGTTCAAAGAGCTTCCATAGGCTTTAATGAACAAGATCATTCCCTTGATTATGAAGGTGAGCTTAAAAAAGTATTCACTCCAGAATTTAGAAATCGACTCTCAGAAATTATTTATTTTAATAAACTTAATGAAGAAATTGTTGTCTATGTAGTCAATAAATTTCTTTTTGAGCTTGAAGACGTCCTTGAAAAAAAGAATGTTTCACTGATAGTTTCTGATGCAGCTCGGAAATGGTTTGCAGAAAATGGCTATGATTCTATGATGGGCGCCCGTCCAATGATGAGGTTAATTGAAAGAGAGGTGCGTAAACCTCTCGCTGATGAACTTCTTTTTGGTAAGCTGAGCACTGGCGGTACTGTTAAAGTAGGTGTTAGTAAAGATAAGATTGCCTTAACAATCAGTTAATGAGAATTCTTATAAGTAATGATGATGGTTACCAGGCCAAGGGCATCAAACAGCTTACAAAATCTCTGAGTGAAATTGCAGAAGTAATTGTTGTTGCTCCAAGTGAGAATAAGTCTGCAGCAAGTAGCTCATTAACTCTTGGAAGGCCATTAAAGCCAATTCAAATTGAGAAAAATATTTATGCAATCGATGCAACGCCTACTGATTGTGTTCATTTGGCATTGTGTGGCTTCATAAAGGAGTCAATTGATTTAGTAGTGACTGGCATTAATTTTGGAGCAAATCTAGGGGACGATACTATCTATTCTGGAACCGTTGCTGGAGCTATTGAAGGGCGATTCTTAGGACTTCCATCAATAGCAATCTCCCTTGCCAGTTGGGAGTGTAATCACTTCGAGACAGCGGGAGAAATTGCCAAGAGATTAGTTACCCAAATTGATAAATCTGAACTATCTCTTAACACCATTATTAATGTTAATATTCCAGATATTCCTCTTAGCAAAATTCAAGGCATTAAGAGCACTCGCCTTGGAAGTAGGCATAAATCTGAACCAAGTATTAAGGATAAAGAGGATGCATCTCTTTATTGGATTGGTGAAAATGGCAAGGAAGCTGACAATTCAGAGGGTACAGATTTTCATGCAATTTCTAATAACTTTGTTTCAGTTACTCCTCTTCAGATTGATACAACTAAGCATGCTGAAATAAAACACGTGAATGATTGGCTTCAAAAAATAGATTATTGATTCCAGGTATCTCTGAGACCGACTGTTTTGTTAAATACTAGTCCTTCAGATTCACTATCTCTACAAAAGTATCCCTCTCGCTCAAACTGATAAGCTTTTTCGGCTTTTGCGTTTGATAAGTTTGGTTCAACAAATCCATTTTTTATTTCTAGGGAGTTGGGGTTAATTGAAGATGGTAAGTCATCAAATTTAGCTGGATTTGACTCTAAAAAAAGCCGGTCATATATTCTAAACTCAGCACTAATAGCTTTACTGGATTCAACATAATGAATAACGCCCTTGACTTTTCTACCATCCACTGGGTTTTTACCTAAAGTATCTGGATCATAGGTACAGAAGATGGTTTTTACATTGCCATCTTTATCACTATCAAAATGAGTAGCTTTTATAACATAAGAATTTCTTAAGCGAACCTCTTTATTTATTGCCAGGCGTTTATATTTATTATTTGGTGCTAATTCTAAAAAATCCTCTTTATCAATAAATATTTCACGACTAAAGAAAATTTCTCTGATCCCCATCCCTTCATTTTGAGGATGTATAGGAGCTTTAAGAGATTCAATTTTGTCTTCAGGGTAATTCTCAATTACTAATTTAATCGGATCAATTACTGCCATTGATCGTGGCGCTGAAATATTCAGATCATCTCTAATCGATGCTTCTAAAATTGAAATATCAGTCAAACTATTTACTTTTGATACTCCAATTCGCGCGCAAAAATCTCTTATTGAAGCGGCAGTGAAGCCCCGCCTTCGAAGGCCTGAAATAGTTGGCATTCTAGGATCATTCCAGTTATTAACATGGTTATTATCTACCAAGAGTTTTAATTTTCTTTTAGATGTTGTCGCATACTGAAGATTCAAGCGAGAAAACTCATATTGATGAGGTCGAATAGTAGCTTTAAAATCATCTAAATTCTCTAAAGTCCAATCATAAATCCTACGATTATCTTGAAATTCTAGAGTGCATAAAGAATGGGTAATACCTTCAATAGCATCACCAAGACAGTGTGCAAAATCGTACATAGGATAAATACACCAATCATCATGTGTTTGATGGTGTGTTTCAAATCGAATTCGATACAAAGTAGGATCACGCATACACATGAAGCTAGAAGACATGTCAATTTTTGCTCTCAATACACATTCACCTTCCTGGAATTTTCCAGCTTTCATTTTTCTAAAAAGGATTAAATTTTCTTCAATACTAGTTTCACGATAAGGACTATTTTGTCCAGATTCTTTAAGAGTTCCACGGAATAAACGAGTTTCTTCAGCGCTTAAAAAACAAACATAGGATAAGCCTTTAGAAATTAATTCTTCAGCATATTGGTAAAATTTATCAAAATAATTTGAACTAAATTTAACTTCTCCATCCCAATTAAATCCCAACCACTCAACATCATTTTTTATGGAATTAACATATTCAATACTTTCTTTAGAAGGATTAGTGTCATCAAATCTTAAGTTACAATATCCTTTATAATCTTTTGCCATTCCAAAGTTTAGGCAAATAGACTTTGCATGACCAATATGAAGATAGCCATTTGGCTCTGGTGGGAAGCGGGTTTTTATAACCTTATATTTGTCAGATGCAATATCTTCATTAATAATGTTACGAATGAAGTTAGTAGTTTTCGCTTCTTTATTTTGAGAACTCATTGATATCAAGTTTAATGGTAATTTAAGCTTTACAAATTATATCATTAAAAGCTTAATTTAATATCTAGCGCTTAGACTTGAATGGCGTTGTAAAATAGTTTTTATGAAAATAGCAATAGTAAAACTCTCAGCGTTAGGCGATATTGTTCATGCAATGGTTGTTTTGGAGTTTATAAAAAAACGTAACCCAGAAATAATTATTGATTGGGTAGTGGATGAAAGCTGTAAAGAGCTGTTAGATGCTCATCCAGATATTAATAAGGTTCATTCAGTTAAACTGAAAACAGCAAAAAAGAAAAGATCATTTTTTGTTCTTTTTGAAGAATTGAGAAAGATTAACAAATTAGGTCAATATGATGTTGTTATAGATATGCAGGGGCTAATTAAGTCTGTCATTATTTCTCGCTTAATTTCTTCGCCAATAACTTTAGGTTTTGATAAATCATCAGCAAGAGAAATCGTTGCCTCTTTTTTTTACAATAAAACCTTTAAGTGTGATTATGCTGAAAATATAGTTGAACGTAACCTTAAACTGATAGGATTTGCACTTGGGATAAATATTAGCAAACAGGAGGTTCAAAATAAACTTCCTTTTTTATATTCAAGTCAAAAATATTCTACTAATAAACTCTCAAATATTAAAAAAAATATTCTACTAATTCCTGGGGCATCTCAAAAAGCAAAGTGCTATCCTATAAATTCTTTGGCTAAATTAACTACTTTAATTGATGCAAATTTTCTTATTATTTGGGGAAATTCAAAAGAAAAGATAATGGCAGAAGAGTTAAAAGAAAAGGGTGTAAATGTAAGTGTATTTGAAAAGCTATCTATAGGTGCATTAAAATCATTAATTTCACAGGTTGATTTAGTAATAGGTCCAGATACAGGTCCTACTCATATGGCTTGGGCACTAAATATATCTTCAATTACCTTATTTGGGCCTACTCCAGGATATAGGAATACTTATGTAACAAAAATTAATAAAATAATAGAATCAAAATCTAAGGTAGATCCATTAAAGATAGACTGGAACGATTTTTCAATTAAAGATATAGATATTATGGAGATATTTAAAATTTCTCAGGATTTATTAAATAAATAAATATGCATCTAACTAATTAATAATTACTTGTCTTGACTGATCTATAGAATCAAGAATATATCTTGCATTTGATGTTGATTCGTCAATCAAATGACCACTCCTTACAAGGACAGTATTAGAAATGCCTGCATTATTTGCAGCAATAATATCAATTTCATGGTCTCCAATCATCCAGGAATTTTTCATGTCAATATTGTATTTAATTTGCGCCTTTAAAAGCATGCCAGGTTTTGGCTTTCTACATGTGCAATTTGATTTTGGACCATGAGGACAATGAAATACATCTAATATATCTATATCATTTTTTTTAAACTGAGTTATCATCCAACTATTTAAAGATTTAAAATCATTTTCAGTGTAATAATTACGTGAAATTCCAGATTGATTTGTAATTACAATAATTTTATAATCTAGTTCTTTAAAAAATTTACAAGCTCTGAATACACCATCAATAAACTCAAATTCTTTAATTTTGTATAAATAATTTTTTTCTTTATTAATTACACCATCACGATCAAGAAAAATAGTTTTGATAGTCATAAATTAAGGCAAGTATAATTAATACAATTTTTGGAAAAAACTACCCATATATTTTTTATGTTCAAATATTTTAATCTAGAAAAAACATACCAATATTTGTTAATTATGTTGGCATTTTTCCTACCGATAACTGTTTTTGGGGCTAATTTAATGGTAGTCATTATTTGTATTCTTTGGCTTTTTTCTGGAAATTATAAGTCTAAGTTTCATGAAATACTAAACAATAAATTAATGCTTGCATCACTTATTTTTTTTAGTTTACATGTTGTAGGATTATTATGGTCGGAAGATTTAATATGGGGCCTTCATATTACACATAAAATGTGGTATTTTTTGCTATTATTTCCTGTTTTGTTCACTATAGTAAAAAAAGATTTTATAAAGTATTACATTAGTGCATTCCTGATGGCAATATCTATAACAGAGGTTTTGTCATACTTAATTTGGTTTGAAATAATTCCGCCATTTAAATCTGCAACGTTATATGACCCAACTCCTTTTATGGATCATACTGCGTATAACCCTTTTTTAGCATTTGCGATTTACTTAGTTCTTCATCAAACTTTTTTTAACAATAAATTAAAAAAATTAGAAGTAATTTTGTATAGTTTTTTCTCAATTTCTATGACTATCAATATGTTTATTACTGGTGGCCGTACAGGTCAAATAATGTTTTTTGCAGTCCTAGCTATTTTAATTTTTCAGTACTTCAAATCTCAAAAGTTTAAGGCAATAGTTGTTTTATTAATAGTATCTAGTACCATATTTTTTACTGCCTATCAATCAAGTAATATTTTTCAACATAGAACTGATTCTGCAATTCACAATATTCAAAATTATGGAACTTCATTGATATATAAAAATTCTTCAATAGGCCTTAGAATTACTTTTTTGATTAACTCATGGGAATTAATAAAAGAACACCCTATACTTGGTGTTGGAACTGGTGACTTTCCTTCTGAGTATTCAAAAATTAATAGTACCAAATCTCCAGGAGTTTTGGATACTTCTAATCCTCATAATATGTACCTTTTAGTTTTAACTCAGCTAGGGATTGTTGGTTTAGTTAGCTTTTTATCGATATTTTATTATCAAATTAAATGGTCCTATTTGTCTGAAAATAAATTTATAAGGGATGTTGGTATTGCGCTTCCATTATTGTATTTATTAATAATGTTAAGTGATTCTTATCTTTTAGGCCACTATACAAGTCTTTTATATATTTTTTTTAGTGCTTTTTTATATAAAAATTTTGATAAACCTTAAAATTATTTTTGATCCTATCTTGGTTGGAATTATTAAATGAGAAAAATAGTCTTATATATTATTTATGGTGATAACCAAGATTATTATAATAGTGCTAAATATAGTCTCCTAACTTTTATGTCATGGTTAACAGAGCCTAATCAGGTTGAGTTTTTTGTTCTAACAGAAAAGCCTGAAGAATTTGATGGTTATCCAGTAACTACGTTTTTAATAGATAAAAAACAAAAAAATGAATGGTCTATAGGCGGTGCCTACCATTTTCGAATTAAAAATAGAGGTTTATTGCATATTATGGATAAAATGCATGAAGAAGATAAGATCTTATTTTTTGATGCAGATACATATTTTGTTAAATCACCTCTACCACTTTTTGATCTTATTAATTCAAGACAAGCTTTGCTTTATTTTAATGAAGGTTTGATTTATTCCAAAAAAAAATTCTCTATCTATGTTAAAAATCTTGCAGATAGGAAAATTAAAATTGATAATGAACTTTATGAGCTATCAAAAAAATCTTCTATGTGGGGATCCTTGTTGATCGGAGTTATGCCAAATATGAAGCCAAGTATTGAATATGCAGATCAATTATTGTTGAGTTTCTTTACAATGGTGCCATCACACACAATTGAACAGTTTTCATTAGCAGAGGCTTTAATTAAGAAATATAATATTATTGAAGGTAAAAATTTTGTTAGTCAGTACTCGACCTCAAGAAAAAAAAAGTATGTAAAAAATATTTTGAAAGTCTTTTTTAAAGAAAATGATAATTTGAGTATTAATGATAAAATCTCTTTAGCGAAAACTGTAAAGCTTAAAAGATCACTTTTTATTATCTTTAAGCAGCGTTTTTTTAGAAAAATTGATGTCAAAAATTAATATTCCTATTCTGATGTACCATAGTATTGAGCTGATGCCAAGATCAACCATTATGCGAAGTTTGCATGTTCCTCCCAAAAGGTTTGAATTTCAAATGTGGATTCTCAAAGCTTTAGGCTATCAAGGACTTAGTTTAAAAAACTTACAGCCATACTTGAGAGGTGAAAAGCAAGGAAAGGTTGTAGGAATAACATTTGATGATGGATATCAAAATAATTTGATTAATGCTGCTCCAATATTAAAGAAATATAAATTTAGTGCAACATGCTATCTTGTTAGTAAAAGAATAGGCTCATTTAATAAGTGGGATATTGATAAAGGGATTAATCAAAGGTCTTTAATGACTGAAGATGAGATTTTTAAATGGCTAGACCTAGGGCTAGATATTGGGGCTCATTCTAAAACCCATGTTGATTTAACCACTATTACAGAACAAGACTGCCAAAAAGAAATATATGATTGTAAAGAGGACCTTGAAAAAAAATTTAAAGTTTTAATTACTGATTTTTGCTATCCTTATGGTCGCTTTAATGAGTCAGTTTGCACTATGACTAAAAATTCAGGTTTTCATTCAGCTACAACAATGATTAGAGGAAGGGCTAACCCGCAATCAGATAATTACCAATTGCCCAGAATACCTATAAATCACCATACTTTGCCTCATTTATTTATAGCAAAAATATTAACTAATTATGAGGATAGGAGAAAATAAAATATTCAACTATTTGAGTTTATCTCCTATCATAATCATCTTTTAAGCGAATAATATCATCTTCTCCAAAATAATCTCCAGTTTGTATTTCAATTATTTCTAAAGTTTCAGTACCATAATTTTCTAACCTATGGATTTCACCTCTGGGTATATAGGTAGATTGATTTTCTTCTAGCTTGAAAATATTTTTACCACAAGTTACTAATGCAACTCCTTTTACAACAACCCAATGTTCAGCTCGCTTTCGATGTTTTTGTAAAGAAAGTTTGGCTTCTGGATTGACAAAGATTCGCTTTACCTGAAAACTGCTACCTAAATCTATTGAATCAAAGTATCCCCAAGGCCTATAAACCTTTCGATGATTGTCTGTTTCAGTTCTATTATCTTTTTTTAGTTGCTCTACAATATGTTTAATATTTTGTGAGTTTTTCTTACTTGAGACTAATAATGCATCTTGAGTGTCAATAATAACAAGATCTGAAACATCATTAACTGATACAAGTCGATTTGAGCTATAAATATATGAGTTATGAACTTTATTTAGAATTACATCTCCTTCACTTACATTATTATTACCATCTTTAGATTTTGAATCCCATAGAGATTCCCATGACCCAACATCACTCCATTTACCATCAAATGGAACAATCACTCCAATATCTGTTTTTTCCATTACAGCATAATCAATTGATTTATCTGGACATTTGCAAAATTCTTCATTATTTAGACGAATGAAATCTAAATCTTTAGGGGCTTCATTATATGATTTTTTGCAAATTTCATAGATTTCAGGCTCATATTTTTCAAGCTCTTTAAGATACGTTGAAGCTCTAAACATAAATATACCGCTGTTCCAATAGAAGTTCGAGGACTTTAAGTATTGTTTTGCGATTTCAAGATTTGGCTTCTCAGTAAATGAAATTATATTGTAATGATCATTAAATGCTGAATTATCAACTTCAATATAGCCATATCCAATCTCTGGCTTATCCGGCTGAACACCTATGGCAACCATTTTTCCTTCTTCAGCAATTTTGGTTGCAACTTCAATTGAATTTTTAAATTTTTCTTTGTTTTCAATAAGGTGATCAGCAGACAAAACTAACAGTATAGGGTCTTGATCATCATTTAATAAATTTAAGGCTGCAATTGCAATTGCAGGGGCGGTATTTCTACCAACTGGCTCCAAGATAATCCCTTTATTTTTAGATTTTATTTGGCGGAGTTGCTCTGCTACAATAAAACGATGCTCTTCATTACAAATAATAAGTGGCTCAAGCGTTTCATTAGGTAGTCGCATAATTGTGTCTTGAAACAGACTTACATCACTAACTAGATTTATAAATTGCTTGGGGAAAAGTTTCCTTGAAATCGGCCATAATCTAGTACCACTTCCACCCGATAAGACAACTGGCACTACCATTTTTTTGAATTTTGAATTGAATTAACACTCGGTGTAGACCATTTTTTTTGCTTTTCTATAAGCTTAATATATCTATAAAAAGTACCTTCAAAATTGCCAAAAGCAATTACAAATCCTGCTCCACCATCTAAGAAGCCAAGCTTAAATATGTAGTGCTTAATAAAAGACCAAAAGCCATGTAAAAATGCTTTAAAAACAGTACTAGTTCGATTTTTTTCTTGCAATTTAATTACACCTAAGGTTGAATATCGATTGGCTTTGTACATTACTTCTTCAATGTTTTTAAATGGAAACTGCCAGATAGTATTATTAATTGTTCCAATTTCTTTAATACTATGACTGATATAACCCTCATGAACTGATTCCATAGTGTAGCTCATTTTCCCATTTTTAAAAAGTTGAGGTTGTCTAAAATTAGGATACCATCCTGAATGCTTAATCCACTTTCCCATAAAAAAATTTTTTCTTGGAACTCGATAAATATCAAGTGGGGCATTATCAATAAGCTTGATAATCTCATCACGCACTTCAATTGTGCATCTTTCATCTGAGTCAAGACTAAAAATCCAATCTCCCTTACAATAATTGATAGCTTGATTTCTTAAATCACCATAACCATTAAAAGCTATATGCACAACTTTTACACCAAGCTCTTCAGCTATTTCAGTAGTTCCATCTGAACTATGTGAATCTGCCAATATAATTTCATCAGCCCATAAAACACTATTAATGCAATCACGGATTTTCTCAGCTTCGTTAAACGCGATAATGTAAACAGAAATTTTCATATAGTCAGCAAAATTAAAACGTAAGAAAAATTGATTATTCACCCATTTAACTCTTTAGAAGAATAAATCCCTTATAATTTCCTCTTATTTTATCTAATAACTCATTAGTTAATGAAGCTTACTCTTATTATCACTACTTATAATTGTCCTGATGCATTATTGTTAGCTCTTGAAAGTATTAGTGGTCAAACTATTCGTCCAGACGAGGTTATTGTTGCTGATGATGGAAGTACTAATCAAACAAAGGAGCTTATCCATGATTTTAACCAAACCTTTGATTTTAATGTTATTCATTCATGGCAGGATGATATTGGCTTCAGAGCTGCAAGATCAAGAAATAATGCTATATGTAAATCCACTGGAGATTACATAGTTTTAATAGATGGAGATATGGTGCTCCATTCTAATTTTATAGAAGATCATATTGCTGTGTCTGAATCTGGTTACTTTGTCCAAGGCTCAAGAGCTTTATTATCTGAAAAAATTACAAAAAAAGCTCTGGCTAAAGACATAACTCATTTTTCATTTTTTTCCGCAAAATTAACGAATAGAAAAAATTCTATTCATTCAAAGTTACTTAGTTTTTTATTTTCAAATAAAAATAATCAGTTGCGCGGTATTAAGTCTTGTAATATGGGTTTTTATAGACAAGATTGTATAAATATAAATGGATTTAATAATGACTTTGAAGGCTGGGGAAGGGAAGATAGTGAGTTTGTTGTGCGTTTGATTAATAGTGGGGTAAACAGAAAAAATGTTCGCTTTAAAGCCATTCAGTTTCATCTATGGCACAATGAAAATACCAGAGACTCACTAGATCAAAATAATTTAATATTAAAAAAAGCTATCAATAATCACATTAAATGGTGTGAAAACGGAATCAATTCAATTAATAAAAATGAAAGTTAGCGGCTTTACATTTATAAAAAATGGACAAATACTAGGCTATCCTTTTATACAGTCAATTAAGTCTATATTGCCAATCGTAGATGAATTTATTATTAATGTTGGTGAAAGTGAAGACAATACATTCGAGTTGATTGAAACAATAAACGACAATAAAATTCGAGTTATACATTCAAAATGGAATGACTCAATGCAGGATCGAGGCTATGTATATGGCCAGCAAAAAATGATCGCACAATTTAACTGTTCGGGAGATTGGGCTTTCTATATTGAGGGTGATGAAGTTTATCATGAGAACGATTTGGAGAAAATTAAACAATCTATGAGGGATTATTTAAATGATTCAAATGTTGAGGCTCTTTTGTTTGATTTTAATCATTTTTATGGGAATGCTAATAGTGTTCTAGATTCGCCAGGTTGGTATCGATCAGAAGCTAGAATTATAAAAAATTCAATTAGGTCGTATGCGCCAGATGGTCTTTTTTGGCTTATTCTTGACTCTAATAAAAAAGGACGTTATCCGCGAACGAAACATACTGGGGCATCTTGTTACCATTATGGATGGGTTCGTACTGAAGAGCAAATGAATCTCAAGAGTAGCAAGGTTCAAAAATATTGGGGGAGTGAGCCAGTTAAAATTGACTATACCCAGATGGACCAATTCATTATCAAAGAATTTCAAGGATCACACCCATCAATTATTAAAGATTGGCTTATAAGAGAAGATGGAGTTTATAAGGCAGACTCAAACTATATTTTAACTCCAAAGCAAAAAAAACATCGAATTATGATTAAACTTGAAAAGTTTTTTAGTTTGGACCTTAGTAAAAAACACTATAAGTTGGTTCGATGAAAGTTCTTATAGAACTTCCTACTTGGTTGGGCGATACTGTAATGACAACTCCTGCTATTGAGAATCTCATTAGCCATTTTGGGAATGTAGAAATTACATTAATTGGATCATATATTTCTATTGAGACTCTAAAAAATCATCCAAATGTAGTCAAAATTTATGAAATGGATAAGCAGTATAGTTTTTTCATAAAATTTTTAAAGGAATTAGGTAAATTTGATAGTTTTTTCTCATTTAGAAGTTCATGGCGTTCAACAATTTTTAAATTCTTTGTTAAAAGCCACAATAAATATCAATTTTCTAAATATATTTATCAAAATCAGCACCAAGTTGAAAAATATAATAGTTTTATAAATGATTCTTTGGGTAAAAACTTTTCTGCAAGTAACTTAAAAATCTACAAAAGTGATAAGTTTAAAACTTATACTTCAAAAAAAATTGTTGGAATAAATCCTGGCGCCTCTTATGGTAGTGCTAAACAGTGGTCACCTCAAGAATTTGCTAAGGTTGCAACAAAGTTATCTAGCAAATATGAAATTATTATTTTTGGAGGAGCTAATGAAGTTGATGTCGCATCTGATATTGAGAAGATATTGATTAGTCAAGGTGTATCTAATTATCAAAATTTAGTCGCAAAGACTTCAATTGAAGAGTTAATTCATTTAATATCAACTTTAAGTTTATTTATTACTGGAGATAGTGGGCCTATGCATCTTGCAGCAAGTTTTAAAGTTCCAACTGTGTCAATATTTGGACCAACGAAATTTTTAGAGACCTCACAATGGCTGAATGAAAAAAGCGCTATAGTAAAAAAAAATCTTAATTGTCAGCCTTGTATGAAAAGAGAATGTCCACTTAAGCACCATGATTGCATGAGACTTATAAAAGCGGATGAGGTGTTAGAGGCAATTAATTCTTTTCAATAGTACAAAAAGCCTGTTCAATTAAATGACAAATCGTATGCCCAATTACGATATGCATTTCTTGTATTCTTGGGGTGTTATTTGAGGGGACTATGAGGTTAATATGACATAAAGAATTGAATTCTCCTCCATCTCTTCCACTAAATCCAATAGTTTTACAGCCCAGTTCATTAGCCGTCTTTAATGCAATAAGTACGTTTTCACTAGAACCACCAGTACTTATTCCAATAACTATATCACCTTCTTTTGCTAGGGCTTCAACCTGACGATTAAATACATTTAAATAACCAAAATCATTTCCTATTGATGTTAAAGCCGAGGTATCGGTTGTTAATGCTATTGCAGCCAAGCCCTTACGATTAATTTTATATCTTCCAACTAATTCTGACGCAATATGCTGAGCATCTGCTGCACTTCCACCATTGCCAAAGATTAATATTTTATTACCATTTTGAAGGCCATTAATACAAATTTTTGCCGCGTTTTCGATTGGCTTTATAATGTTTTCTATTGTATCTTTAGCGGTTTTTAAATGCTCAGTAAATTCGAGTTCAATGAGTGATTGCATATTTAGTTCCCTTTTGAATTCTCTCAATAGTTAGTGTGGAGCTTTTACCTTTAATGAATTCGACTAATTTTACTTCATCGACGATTTTATGGCCTATAACTTCTTTACCAGTATAGTCGCCACCTTTAACTAAAACATTTGGAACAATCGCTTGAATTAAATTATATGGAGTGTCTTCGTCAAAGATTACCACATAATCAACCACTTCAAGTGCTGCTAAAATATAGGCGCGATCATCTTGAGTATTTATAGGTCGATTAGAGCCTTTTAAACTGGCTGTTGATCGGTCAGAATTAATTCCAACTATCAATATATCGCCAAAACTTTTAGCAGCCTCTAAATATTTTATATGGCCACTATGAATTAAATCAAAACAACCATTGGTGAATATAATTTTTTTATCCCTTTCTTTGAGGTCTATTGACAGTTGTAAAATCTCATCGAATGTTTTAATGTGCTTTTCGCTTGAAGATTTATTAATACTTGATTCATACTCAATAATTTCATTTAAAGAAGTCGTTGCACTTCCAAATTTACCAATAACAACTCCAGCAGCAAGATTGGAGAATTCAACAGACTCATCAATGCTATATCCTAGACCAAGAGCAAAACCAAGAGATGCGAGTACAGTGTCACCTGCTCCAGTTACATCGAAAACCTCTTTAGCAATAGTGGAGTGTATTCTTAGAGTTTTGTCATAAATTGCAACACCTTTCTCACTTAGAGTGATTAAAGAAATATTTAAATTGCACTCTACTTTCAGCTTTATTATTGCTTGGGAAAGGCTTTCATCATCAATAATATCAATTTGCGTTGCTTCACTCGCTTCATTAATATTTGGCGTTAACAAATATGCTCCAGTATATTTTGAATAGTCTGAGCCTTTTGGATCAATAAGAACTTTTTTATTATGTTTATTGGCAATTTTAATAATAGATTGAGTTAATTTTTTAGTTAGAAGTCCTTTACCATAATCAGAAATTAAAACAATATCATAGCCTATGATAAGTGATAAGAATAGATTTAGAACTAGCTCTTCAGTTTCTTGATTTATATTAGTTGTCGACTCTTGATCATAACGAACTACTTGTTGCTGTGATGCAATAATTCTGCTTTTTTTTGAGCTAATCCTATCATTTTGAGTAATTAAAAATTGTATATTTATATCATTATTTTTTAATAGATTTTTAAGTTCTTGTGAGTTTTCATCATTTCCCAGAACGCTAATGATATCAACTTTAGCACCAAGCTCTTTAAGGTTATTGACAACATTTCCTGCCCCACCAAGCACTTTAGTTTCATTATCAATATTGACAATTTGAACAGGGGCTTCCGGAGATATTCGATTACAAGATCCCCATAAATAATTATCAAGCATTAAATCACCAATTACTAAAATTTTAGGAGATTTATTTTTAAAGTCAATCATAAAGCTTCATCTTTAAATAAACGCTTAATTTCAGGGATATATGCTTTAATTCCTTCTTCTAGAGAAATTTTAGGATTAAAGTTAAATGCAACTCTAGATGACTTAATATTAGCTTGAGTATGCGTTTGGTAATCTTTAAAAGGATTAGGAAAGTAAGTAATAATTAGGTTAGTATCTAATTCATTTTGTAAAATGTCAGCGATATTTTGAAAGCTTCTTGAATTCCCAGTGCCTATGTTAAAAGTACCATTTTGAATTGATGTGCATGCTTTAATATTTGCTTGTATTACATCATCAATATATATAAAGTCACGCATTATTTTGTCTGAGCGTTCAAAAAGATGAGGGGCTTTTCCACTTAAGATTTGATGCGCTAGTTGAATTACCATTGAAGATGTTTTTGCTTTGAAGAACTCCCTTGGACCATAAACATTAAAAAACCGCAACCCAATAATGCTCATTTCTGGATTATCATTCGAATAACGATGAGCAATTTGGTCCATCATAAATTTACTAAATCCATAGGGATTTTCTGGGTTTTCTTTACCTACAGTCTGAGGTGATATCTGATTTCCGTATGTGGCAGCCGAACTTGCATAAATAATAGTAGCTTTATTAATTTTAGCTAGCTCTAGAAGATGGAAAAAGGAATTAACATTTGTCTCCATTACTATTTTCTGATTGTTTACTCGGGTATCAGAGATGGCCGCATGATGAAAAATATAGTCAAATTTGTATTTATTTAGTACTTCAATGTCTTGAAGATTGTTAATATCTCCACAGATGATATCTCCCTTAAATCCAATTAAATTTTTATAATGACCATAACTTTGTAAGTTGCCATTATCAAAAAAAACTCCACTTCTGAAGCAATCAAAGATAATAATGTGTGCATCAGGATAGTTTTCCTGGAAATAAAAAGCTAAGTTACTCCCAATAAAGCCTGCTCCACCAGTAATTAAAATGGTTTTATTATTAAAGTTAATGTTGGTATAGCTCATAATAAGATATTTTAATATAAATCTCGCTTTATATTGGTATAGTTAGTATCTGATCATGAAGTAGTTTTATTAAGTGGTAGAATTCGCTATAAATGATTTAGTTAAATTCTTTAACTTTATTAAGCCCTAGACCGGTGGGTTAATTTGTTAAAAAATCTTGATAAAAAAACTATATAAATCTCATCTAAAAGGTTATTCTTTGATATTAATATTAGTTTAAAATGCATGTGGAATAAGGGTTTTTACCTTAATTAGAATTTTTTTAATAACCTGTATAGAATCAAAATATACAAAATAATAAGATTATTTATGAGCAATAAGTTAGATACTGGTGTAAAGAATGTTAGAAATGTTTTGCGCTATACAATTGGGAATGGGGCAGTTAATGAATTGCCAAAATTGATTAATTATCATCGTGAGAATAATAATAAAATTATTTTTTTTCTGGATGATTTTTTTTATGAAAGTCATAATATTCATGATTTAATTGGGGCTCAAAAAAATGATGAAATTATATTTATTTCAACCCTGGAAGAGCCCTCTACTGAATATATTGATAAGTTAATAGAGTACCTTCATGAAAAAAACTATTACAATCCCTCAGCAATAGTAGGAATGGGTGGGGGTATAACTATGGATGTTGCAAAGGCAGTCTCAAACTTACTGACTAATGGGGGGAAAGCTGAAGACTATCAAGGCTGGGATCTCCTTAAAAAGCCAGGTATCTTTAAAATAGCAATTCCGACAATTTCTGGAACAGGGGCAGAAGCAACAAGAACTTGCGTTATGATTAACCCCAAAACAGGTATTAAGCTTGGAATGAATAGTGACTTTACAGTTTATGACCAATTAATTTTGGATCCGGGTCTTACAAAAACTGTTCCTAGAGACCAATATTTCTATACTGGAATGGATGCTTTTATACATTGTATTGAGTCTTTAAATGGCTCATATCGAAATGAAATTGGAGATGCTTACTCTAATCAAACTATAAGCCTTTGTCGCGATGTTTTCATGAGTGATGATATGATGTCTGACGAAAATCGTTCAAAAATGATGGTTGCATCCTATTTGGGGGGCTGCGCAATTGCAACTAGTTATGTAGGAGTTCTACACCCATTTTCAGCTGGTTTGAGTGTAGTATTAGGTATACATCATTGCTTGGCAAATTGTATTTCAATGCGAGCTATGGAAGAATTTTATCCATTAGAGTACGAGGAATTTTGGAAAATGGCCAATATTCAAAAAGTTGAGATTCCAAAAGGTGTCTGCAGTGACTTGTCTTCTAAACAATATGAACAACTATACCAATCAACTATTGTTCATGAGAAGCCATTAATTAATGCTTTGGGTGAAACATTTAAAAACGCACTCACAAAAGAAAAGGTCATTCAACTTTTTAGGAAAATGTAGGTCATGGATTATACTATTCCTTTTAGTGGAAGAGCTCATTCATATACTTCTCAAGAGGTAGATGAGGTTGTGAAAGTAATGCAAAGTGCTGTTCCTTTAACTCAAGGCTTGTACCTAGAAAAATTTCAGTCAAAGTTTTGCGAATACTCAAATTCGAAAAATGCGTTTGCATTGAATAATGCAACTGCAGCTCTTGAGCTGGCTGCACAGCTATGCCAATTCAATTTTGGAGATGAGGTAATTATTCCATCTCATACTTATACTGCCAGCGCCTACCCTTTTCTTAAAAAAAATGCTAATATTGTTTGGGCTGATATAGACATAAAAACACGTGTAGTTACCGCGGAAACTTTAGAAAAATGTATTACTAAAAAAACTAAAGCAATTGTCGTTGTTCATCTTTATGGATATTGTGCAGATATGCCAAAAATTATGCAAATGGCCAAAAAGTATAATGTTATTATTATTGAGGATGCAGCTCAAGCGCTTGGTGCAAGAATAGGGCAGCGTATGGCAGGAACATTTGGTGATTTTGGTGTTTATTCCTTCCATTCCCATAAAAATATTTCTACTTTAGGCGAAGGAGGAATGTTAATTGTAAAAGATAATCAAATAGCAAAAATTATTCCAAAGCTTCGTCATAATGGTCATTGTGAATTTAGCTTTGAAAGGTCTCAATATTGGCTTCCAGCTATGGGAAATGTTGATACATCAGAGTTAAATGGAGAGATGGTTTGGCCAAATAATTATTGTTTGGGAGAGGTTGAGTGCGCATTGGGAGTCAAGCTTCTGGATCGTATTGATGAGGTTAATAAAGAAAAAAATAAACGAGCTAATAATTTTATTGATTCGATGTCAGAATTTACTGATATACGTTTTCATAAAGAATCAACTGTTAGACATAATTATCATTTGTTAGTGGCGCAAGTACTAAATGGTAAACGTGATGTTCTTATTAGTGAAATGGCTAAGGCTGGTGTGCAGTGTGTTGTGCAATACTACCCGCTTAATCGTTATGACTTTTATAAGAAACTAGGTTATGGAGAGTCAGACTGTCCAAATACAGATATGTTCTTTGATAATATGATTTCCTTTCCTTTTCATCATATGATGGATGATGAAACTTTTTCTCAATTGATTGTGATTACTACAAAAGTTTTAAAGCGGCTATGATTTTTATCAGCTTACAAAATTTATTTTGTATAATGTGAAGATGCTATTTAAAATAGAATTATAAAGAGCTAGATATATGAAAAATATTTATTTAATAACAGGTATTGCAGGTTTTATTGGTTCTCATATTGCAGAAGAATTACTTAAAGATTTAAATAATATTGTAATTGGTATTGATAATTTTTATAGTGGTTATTCCAAAAATTTGGATGTTATAGATTCTAAAAACTTAGTTTTCTATGAAGGTGATATTACTAATGATGCCATATTAAATAAAATATTTAGCAAACATAAAATTAATTATATTTTTCATGAGGCTGCTATTGCTTCAGTTCAAAAATCTATAGATGACCCTGTGCTCTCGAATCAAGTTAACTTAAGAGGCACACTCAAGTTGCTTAATTTTGCTAGGTTACACCAAGTCAAAAGACTAGTTTTTGCGAGTAGTGCGGCTTTATATGGCGATGAGCCTTCATTGCCAAAAAATGAAAAATCTATAATTCAGCCAATTAGTCCTTATGGGTATGAAAAGTTAATGAGTGAGCACTATATGGATCTATATTTTCATCTATATGGTCTTGAAACAATTAGTTTGAGATATTTTAATGTGTATGGGCCAAGACAAGATCCATCAAGTCAGTATAGTGGGGTCATTAGTATATTTAATGACAAGTTTTCTAGGAATGAGCCACCATTAATTTTTGGTGATGGAAATAACTATAGAGATTTTATTCATGTTGAAGACATTGTTAAAGTAAATTTAAGTGCAATGCTTCATCCGTATGATTCTAAAAATAATGTTTATTGTTGTGGAACAGGGATAAAAAGTAGCATTACTGATATCTTTAACTTATTTAGTAAAAAATATAATACCAATTTTGTGCCTACTTATGCTAGAGCGAGAGAGGGCGATATAATTGGCTCAGTATCCGATAATTCACAAATGTTAAAATTAATAGGAAATAATCCTTTAGTTAATTTTAAAGATGGGATTTTAAGTCTTTAGTTAATTTTAAAGTTGTAAAATGATTTTATAATTCATATAGTTTTTAAAAAAAAGGGTAGAAGTGATTTTAAATAATAAAAATAAGTCAAATAAAATGGGTTTAGAGGTCGATAAAAAGGAAGATTACTACTTCTCAATTACTGATCTATTAAATGCTTTTTATAAAAGAAAAGTTATCTTCATAGTATTATTTATAACTTATGCTATAGGGTATACAATATTTATAGTCTCTCTTCCAACATACTATAAAGTAGGCCTAAGCATTGATTTGAGGTCAACTGATGCTTGGCGAGATATTACATATAATTTTGAAAATGAAATTTTAAATTTTTTTGATAGAGAGTTAATAACTGAAACGGTTGTCAATAATCTAATTATAGAATTAGTTGATAATTCTGATTTAAACGAAAGTTTTCCTGAAGAAATACAATTTGATCTTGAAAATAATATATTTTTTACAATAACTACTCAGCCTGATGCTAGTATTGAAAATATTAAATCTTATATTGATCTTTTAAGTAAAAAAATTGCTATTAATCTAGAAACTGATTTTTTTGATGAAATTGATGAACTAATTGGTCCATATAAAGATACAATTAAGTCGACTCGATATCTTCTTAAAACTCAAAAAGAGGCTAGAATTACCTTACTTGAGGAGGCTTTAGAAATTGCAAATGAGTTGGGGATTGTTTATCCTGTAATGAATTATGCAAATGGTGATAGTCCATTGTTTACTCTTGGTACTGAGTATCTATTAACGGAAATAGTTGTTCTAAAAAATCGTAAAAATGATAAGCCTTTTATTTTTCTTGAGGGTGATAGCGTTTACGAAATAAGTCGAAATCTGAAAAATATTAAGAACTTAGATTCTTCTATTGTGGATTCATTATCACCCTCTGATTCTTTAGATAGGCGCCTTAAAATTCGACTTTTAGAAACACAATTACAATCTTATGTGAACCATGCAAAAGAAATAAGATTGGCTAGGATTGCTATTCTTGAGGAAGCATATGAGTTTGCAAAAGCATTAGGCATTAATAAGCCAATGAGAACTGAACAAATACCTCAACCAATTTTATTTTCAGAAGATAGTTGGGGCTCATACTTAAATGATGAAATGAGGGTTTTTTTTCCATCAGCAATAAATTCGAAATTATTTAAGAATGAGGCTTTAATGGGGTCAAAGCATCTGAGTGCTTTAATCAATGTCCTTAAAAATAGAGAAAATAATGATCGATTTAGTAAAACGATTTTGTATGCTAAAGATCAATTATTTTATTTCGAAAAATTCTTATTAAAGATTGAAGGTGCTAGTTTTGTGGCTTTTAATCTTAATAAGGAATATCTATTGAATACCAAGGTTCCAGTTAATTATTTGAATTATTTAGTTCGCTCAATTAGTATTCCACTTATCATTAGCCTTCTATCTATTCTTCTTTTAATTATTATAAAAAATGATTTAAGAAGAAATGATGAGTATTAATTCATTGCATAGTGATGTCTATATTTTAGTAAGTGTTTGTCAATATAGATTTACTCATAAAACTAACTAACTAACAATAATCTGATGAATAAAATGAGCTGGAGTGATGTAATTTCGATATCTTCTTCCCTTTATAGGCAAGTTAGTGATCGACGTCGCAGACAGTTTTTCTGGTTATTCATATTGACGATAATAGGATCTATTACTGAAGTTATTAGTCTTGGAGCGTTAGTTCCGTTTCTTGGGGCTTTAACTCAACCAAATGTCGTTTTAGAGTATTCATTGGTTAAAATATTATTGGAATATTTTAATTTTTCTGCGAACAAAGATGACTTGATATTATTTATGACTATTGCATTTGCAAGTGCAGCAATTATAAGTGGTGTAATGCGTTTACTTCTTCTAAGGGTTGGTATTTTCCTATCTAATGGGGCCGCTGCTGATATTAGTGAAAATATTTATAAAAGAACTTTATATCAGCCATATGCTGTCCATATTTCCCGAAGTAGTAGTGAAATTATTGCTGGGATAACTCAAAAAGTAAATTCAGTAGTTCGTGTTTTAATGTCAATTGTTACTGTCATTACTTCTGCAGGATTGTTTATGGCCATTTTACTTGGATTGATATACATAAATCCCAAAGTGGCAATAATCTCAGCTATTATTTTTGGGTTATCCTATTTTTTTATTGCTTGGGGTGTTCAAAAAAGACTTTTGTATAATGGAGTATCTATTGCAGAAGAGTCAACTGGGATGGTTAAGTCTTTGCAAGAAGGACTTGGTGCAATTCGAGAGCTTCTTCTTGATGGAACTCAAGAAGTCTATTGTAATGTTTATAGTAAATCAATTCAAAGGCTGCAAAATGCTAACGCAGAAAGTACATTTTTAAATCAAGCCCCTCGCTATGGCATGGAATCAGTTGGTATTGTGCTAATATCTGCTATGGCTTTCATTCTAAGCAAAGAGCCTGGCGGGGTATCAGCAGCTATTCCTCTGCTGGGTGCGTTAGCTTTTGGAGCTCAAAGACTGATTCCAATAATGCAGCAATTGTATGGAAATTGGACTAGTTTTGCTATAAATTACGCTTCTTTATTGGATGTTCTGAAGCTTATCGATCAACCATTACCAAAATATATTTTTGAAAATACTAATAACGAATTAAATTTTGATTATTCTATAGTTTTAGATAATGTTTATTTCCGTCACCATCCAGAAAATTCATGGACCTTAGAAAATATTAATTTAACTATTAAGAAAGGGTCTTGTATTGGGATTATAGGAAGTACTGGCTCAGGAAAGAGTACTTTATTAGATGTTCTTATGCATTTGCTTGAACCTTCTGAAGGAAATGTATTAATTGATGGAAAGAGACTTAATTCTGATATTGCTCATAATTGGCAACGATTAATTGCTCATGTTCCTCAATCAATATTTTTATCAGATGGAACCATTATGGAAAATATTGCTTTTGGCATCAAAAAAGAAGATATTGATCTAAATCGCGTTAAAAAAGTAGCTAAATATGCTCAAATTGATTCTTTTATTGAGAGCCATCAAGATGGTTATGAGGCAATGGTTGGAGAAAGAGGTGTTAGAGTTAGTGGAGGAGAGCGTCAAAGAATAGGAATTGCTAGAGCTCTCTATAAGGGCTCTAAAGTCCTCATTCTTGATGAGGCTACAAGTGCTCTCGATAGCGCTACTGAACTTGCGGTAATGAAAGAAATAACCGGATTAAGTTCTGATATAACGGTTTTAATGATTGCACATAGAGTTACTACTCTAAAGAGCTGTGATTCAGTGATTCAAATTGAAAAAGGAAAGATTGTTGAACAAAATAAGTATGAATATTTTTTAAAAAAAAATGATACTTTTAAAAACTAATAATATAACTCTTCAGAATGAACAGATAATTTATGTCTAAATTTAAAATTGAAAATCTCATGATAGGTGATGATTACCCGCCTGTGGTAGTTGCAGAAATTGGAATTAATCATGAAGGTTCTTTAGACATAGCTATTGAAATGGTCGATTCAGCAATTGAAGCAGGTGCAAAGATTATTAAGCATCAAACCCACATTGTAGAAGATGAAATGTCTGATGAGGCAAAGTTAGTAATACCTGGCAATGCGAATGTTTCTATCTATGAAATTATGGAGCGGTGCGCACTATCAGAAGAAGATGAAAAGGCTTTGATGCAATATGTTAAAGCTAAGGGCGCCATATTTATTAGTACTCCTTTTTCTAGAAAAGCTGCAGATCGACTGAAAAAATTTGACATTCCAGCATTTAAAATAGGCTCTGGAGAGTGTAATAATTATCCTCTGATAAAGCATATTGCCAAATTTGGTAAGCCAATAATTCTTAGCACTGGCATGAATTCAATTGATTCTATTAGACCTTCTGTGGAGATATTCCGCAAAGCCAATATCCCTTTTGCATTGCTGCATTGCACCAACGTATATCCTACGCCTCCAGAGCAGGTTAGGCTTGGGGCAATTACACGATTAAAAGAAGAATTTCCTGACGCTGTGGTTGGTCTTTCTGACCACTCGTTATCAAATTATCCTTGTTTAGGGGCAGTTGCATTAGGGGCATCTATTCTAGAAAGGCATTTTACAGATAGAATGAATAGGCCCGGTCCAGATATTGTATGCTCTATGGATCCATTAGCTCTCTCGTCTTTAATAGAAGGTGCTGATATAATTTTCAAATCTAGAGGTGGTGACAAAGGTCCTATTGAGGCTGAGAAAGAGACAATTGCATTTGCATTTGCTTCTATTGTCGCAATTAAAGATATTGAATCTGGAGAAAAAATGACCGAACATAATATTTGGGTAAAAAGACCAGGAAATGGTGATTTTAGCTCTAATGATTATGAGGATGTTCTTGGTAAAACTGCTAAGAAAAAAATTTATAAAGGATTTCAATTAAAGAAATCTGACGTGTACATAGATTAATTTTATGTTTGAAAAATCTTACAAAATAGTTTTTATTACTGGTACGAGAGCTGATTTTGGAAAGCTAAAGTCATTAATAAAAAAATTGCAAGATGTCCCAAAATTTGAAATACATATATTCGTTACTGGGATGCATATGCTAACTAAATATGGATACACATGTGATGAAGTTGAGAAAACAGGACTACCAAATATATATAAATATGTTAACCAAAATAGTAGTGATAGTATGGATCATATACTTGCTAAAACAATTTCTGGTCTTTCAGATTATGTAAGAGAGATATTGCCTGATTTATTAATAATTCACGGTGATCGAGTTGAAGCACTTGCAGGAGCATCTGTTGGTGCATTAAATAATATTTTGACTGCCCACATTGAGGGTGGAGAAGTTTCTGGCACAATTGATGAGTTAATTAGGCATGCTGTTACAAAATTATCACACATACATTTCGTTTCAAATAATAATGCAAGAAATCGAATAATTCAACTTGGAGAGAATTCTGAAAGCATTCATGTCATAGGTTCTCCAGATATTGATTTAATGAATCAAAAATCACTAGTTCCAATTGATAATGTTAAAAGTCGTTATGAGTTCAATTTTGATGAATATGGAATTATTATGTTTCATTCAGTCACTTCAGAGTTAGATGATATTTCAAGGCAAATAAAGGTAATTGTTGATGAGGTAATTGATTCTAATTTAAACTATATTGTTATTTATCCAAATAATGATCCTGGTACTGATCTGATAATAGAAGAGTATGAAAGACTATTAGATATTTCTCGTTTTAAAATTTATCCTTCAATGAGATTTGAATATTTTTTGAGTTTACTTAATGGTGCAAAATTTATAATTGGGAATTCAAGTGCGGGTGTCCGAGAAGCGCCTCATTTTGGAGTTCCAGCGATTAATCTTGGAAGTAGACAGGCAAATCGAGTTAATTCAGCCTCTATTATCAATGAGCAAATTGAATATGGAAAAATTAATCAAGCAATTTTAAAAGCTTCTAATTTAAAGCTTCAGCCTGAATCTCTTTTTGGAAGTGGAAACAGTGATGAAAAATTTTTTGAAATATTAAATTCTTCTACTTTTTGGGAAACAAAAATGCAAAAATATTTTATAGATCAAAATAAATATAATTAATAACTATTGGAATAACTATGACTAGTAAAAAAGCTTTTTTTGGACTTCCTAGCGAAGTTTTATATTGTAAAAAATGTGTTATTTCAAATCAAAGACCGAGTTCTACAGTTGAGTTTAGTCATAAAAAAAATGAAAAAAAACTTACTATTAATTTTCAGTCTGATGGAGTTTGTGACGCATGTAATTATCATGAAACCAAAGAGAAAGAAATTAACTGGAGTCAACGAGAAGAGCAGTTACTTGAAGTTTTAAATAAATATCGAAGAAATGATGGTGGATATGATGTAATTGTCCCTGGAAGTGGTGGAAAGGATAGTGCGTATACCTCCCATGTTTTAAAATATAAATATGGAATGAATCCACTTACTGTAACTTGGGCTCCTCACAAATATACTAATATTGGTTGGCAGAATTTTGAGAGTTGGCTTCATAAAGGAGGCCTTGATAATATATTGTTTACTCCAAATGGTTTGTTACATCGTTATTTGACAAAGCAGGCCTTTGTCAATCTATTACACCCTTTTCAGCCTTTTATTGTTGGCCAAAGGATTATTGGGCCAATGATGGCAGCTAAGTTTGGTGTTAAGTTAGTTATGTATGGAGAAAATCAAGCTGAGTATGGAAATAATCCAAAAGAAAACTTTAAACCAACCATGGATACTAAGTTTTTTTCAGTTAGTGATCCAAAAGACATGATAATTGGTGGCCGTTCAGTTGGAGGCATAATTGAGGAAGGAAATTTTAATCTTAATGATTTCACACCTTATATTCCTCCTACTGTTGATTTTCTTGAAGATAAAGGTGTTGAAGTTCACTATCTTGGTTTCTATCATAAGTGGGATCCACAAGAGTGCTATTATTATGCTTCAGAGCACACTGGCTTTAAAGCTAACACAGAAAGAACTGAAGGTACTTATTCAAAATATAGCAGTATTGATGATTGCATAGATATGTTTCATTATTACACAACGTTAATTAAGTTTGGTATTGGACGAGCAACCTATGATGCCGCACAAGAAATTAGAAATGGAAAAATTACTCGGGAAGAGGGTGTTCTTCTAGTTAGTAAATTTGATCAAGAGTTTCCTAATAAATATTTTAAAGAGTTTTTGGAATATGTATCTCTTTCAGAAAGTGAGTTTCATGAAACTATTGATAAGTTTCGCTCTCCGCATCTTTGGACTAAGGTTAATGGTGAATGGAAGCTACGTAATTTAGTTTCTAATAATTAATCACTTATTTTATAATAATGAGAAATATTCGCCTTATTGCGCGTCTGGATATTAAAGGTCCAAATTTAATTAAAGGGATTCACCTTGAAGGACTGAGGATAATTGGCTCTCCAAATGAACATGCACTTCGTTATTACAATGAAGGTATAGATGAGATTATTTATATGGATTCTGTAGCTAGTTTGTATGGCCGTAATAGTTTAGATGATATTGTTAAGAGCGCTGCAAAAGATATTTTTGTCCCAATGACAGTTGGAGGAGGAATAAGATCATTAGATGATGTAAGCAATACTTTACGTTGTGGCGCTGATAAAGTAGCGGTCAATTCAGAAGCTGTCAAAAATCCTGAGCTTATTAGAGATATTGCTACAAGATTTGGAAGCCAATGCATGGTTTTATCGGTAGAGGCAAAAAATATTTCTCCTGATCACTGGGAAGTATATATTGATAATGGACGTGAAAGAACTCACCTTGATGTTATAGAATGGGTTCAAAGAGCTGAAGACCTTGGTGCAGGAGAGATACTTTTGACCTCAATAGATCAAGAGGGAACTCGGCGAGGTTTTGACATTCCTCTTGTTGAGGCAGTTACTAAAATAGTTTCTGTTCCTGTAATTGCAAGTGGAGGCATGGGGTCTTCTAGCGATCTAGCTAAAGTTGTTATTGAAGGGAAAGCTGATGCAGTTGCAATGGCTGATATTCTTCATTATGAAAGAGAAACAGTTAATAATTTAAGGAAATATGCACTATCTGAAGGTATAGAAGTCAGGGATATATGAATAAATTAGATGTAGTCGTTATTGATTATGGCATAGGAAATTTGCTTAGTGTACAGCGTGGACTAGAATATTGTGGAGCAGACGTTACTGTTACTGATGACAAAGATATAATTATGAATGCCACAAGAGTTGTACTGCCGGGTGTAGGAGCTTTCTCAGATGGAATGAAGGGTTTAAATAAAACGGGATTGAATCACGTAGTTTGTGACTATGCTGCTTCGGGGAAGCCTTTATTAGGAATTTGCTTAGGAATGCAAATGCTACTTAATGAAAGTGAGGAGTTTGGCTTTAATCAAGGTCTTGGACTAATCCCTGGTAAAGTAACTGCAATTCCTTCGTTAAATATTGAAAACAAAAATCATAAAATTCCACATATAGGATGGAATTCACTCAAATTGCCTGAAGGTAGAGAACAATGGGATGGAACTTTATTGAATAATGTCATCCCTGGTGAATCAGTGTATTTTGTTCATTCGTTTATGGCTGAGGTCTCTAGCTCAGAACATCAAATTGCTAATTGCCTATATGGTGGAATAAAAATCTCAGCTGTTATTGGAAGTGGTAATATTATTGGATGCCAGTTTCACCCAGAAAAAAGTGGCGATGTTGGTCTTAAAATTTTAAAGCACTTTATAAACTTATGAAAATTTTAGCTTTAATTACTGCAAGAGGAGGCTCAAAACGTATTCCTGGAAAAAATATCAAAAATCTATGCGGTAAACCTTTAATTGAATGGAGTATTAATGCTGCTAAAGGTTTAGATGGTATTTGTGATATTCTTGTATCAACAGATAATCAAAATATTGCAAATATTTCAATTAAAGCTGGAGCCTTAGTTCCATGGTTGCGACCTAAAAAATTAGCAGAAGATAACTCTTCATCAGTTAATGTAGCCTTGCATGCAATTCAGTGGTATCAGAATCTATATGGTCAGGTTGATGGTATTTTGCTACTTCAACCCACTTCACCATTTAGAACTAAAAAAACAATACTAAAAGGAATTGAATTATTTTTTGAAAATGAAATGCAATCTGTAGTTAGTTTTTCACCAGTAAGAGACCATCCTTATTGGTGTTTTGAGTTAAAAAATGGCGTAATGAATAAATATGCTAATAATCATGAAAAGCACTTTCAGTCTCAAGATTTACCACCTGTTTATGTGACAAATGGTGCTTTATATCTGATTACCCCTGCTAATTTAATTGAGAATGAATCTTTCTATAAAGGAAAGATAACGCCTCTTATAATTGATAATCAAAAAGAGTGTTTAGATATTGATACTGAGTTTGATTGGGAAGTTGCTGAAATGATTTGTTCCCAGGTTGACGAATAATTTTTATGAGTTTTAAAGAAAAAATAATAAGTATTTTATTTAGTTCTACTTTATCAAGAAATACAAAATTTAAAAATAAACATAAAGATGAAACTTGTTATATTATTGGAAATGGTGGTTCTCTTAAATATATGGACCTAAGTCTTTTTTCTGACAACATCACTATTGGAATTAATCACTTATGTTTGCATAAAGACTTTAACAAGCTTGATGTCCGTTATTATGCATTAGTGGAGTCTTTTTTTTTATATCCATATTGTAAAAATCCCTATACAAAAAAATACCAAGTTAATATATTAGGAGGCCTATTTAGAAGATCTTTTCCTCAAGATAAAGAAATTAATTTATTTGTAAGTCTAACCAATATTCTAGGACATCGTCTTAAAAATATTAATTATTTATATCATTTTGGACGTCGTATTCCAGACGTGAAAAATAAAAATATTTCTGGTGCTTTTAGTTTTATGTCTGGGGGTCTTCATGCTGGGATTGGCTTGGCAATTAATATGGGCTTTAAAAAGGCGATTTTAGTCGGTTGTGATTATACATTTACACCAATTTCTAATGGACACTTCTACTCCATGGGGCCTCCAAGGAGGGGCAATAAAGGCAATACTAATTATCAAGATTTATTTAATGAATCGAAAGAATTAATTGAGCTGTCTGTAATAACTGACCAAGGTTCATCAAATATATTACCATACCAAACTTATGAAGAATTTACTGGAAAAAGATTAAAATACCATGAAAATACTGAAATAGTTAATGCAGAGTATTTAGGTATGTTGAGAAAAGCTGTAGAATTGAAGCAGTATGGTTCTCCAATTTAATAAACAGTTATTTTACTAATAAAGATATTTTTAAGGAGTCATAATGTTTAACAATAAAGTCATACTAATTACTGGTGGTACAGGTTCTTTTGGAAAGATGTTTACAAAAAATATTCTTAAACGCTACAAGCCAAGTAAGATAATAATTTATTCACGGGATGAGCTTAAACAATATGAGATGGCTCAAGAATATAATGATGAATGTATGCGTTATTTTATAGGTGATGTTCGTGATATGTCGAGACTTAATCAGGCAATGATGGGTGTCGATTTTGTAATACACGCCGCTGCAATGAAACAAGTCCCTGCCTCAGAATATAATCCAATGGAATGTATTAAGACAAATATTCATGGCGCTGAAAATATTATTAAAGCCTCAATTGATAATAATGTTGAAAAGGTTATAGCATTATCTACTGATAAAGCAGCTAACCCAATAAGTCTTTACGGAGCAACAAAACTTGCTTCTGATAAGCTTTTTGTTGCTGCGAATAATATGGTGGGCGCTAGAAAATCTCGTTTTTCGGTTGTAAGGTATGGAAATGTTGTAGGCTCTAGAGGTTCAGTAGTTCCTTTCTTTAAAAAACTAATTTCTGAAGGGGCTGGTAGCTTACCTATTACCCACAAAGAAATGACGCGTTTTTGGATTACTCTTCAAGAAGGTGTTGATTTTGTGCTGATAAATTTTGAACGTATGTTTGGTGGAGAAATTTTTGTTCCAAAAATTCCCTCTGCTAACATTATTGATTTGGCAGAATCAATGGGACCATTAATGCAATTGCAAGATATAGGGATTCGACCTGGTGAAAAACTTCATGAAGTTATGTGTCCAGCTGATGACTCACATTTAACAATTGAGTTTAATGATCATTTTGTAATAACCCCAAGTATTAGGTTTGTGGATGCAAAAAATGATTTTCTAATTGATGCAACTGGTGAGACAGGAAAGCTTGTGAAACAAGGGTTTGAATATAGCTCAGGCAGCAATCCTCATTTTTTAACAGTCAAAGAATTACAAGAATATGATAAACATGCTGAACTTTAATGATTCCCTATAGTCGCCAAAGTATATCTAAAGAAGATATTGAAACTGTAGTTAAGGTCCTTAAATCAGATTTTTTAACTCAAGGTAAAGAAGTTCCAGCTTTTGAGGAAAGTGTTTGTGAATATACTGGTAGCAAGTTCGCACTGGCAGTTAATAGTGCAACTTCTGGACTCCATATAGCATGTCTTGCTCTAGGGTTGGGAAGTGAAGATATACTATGGACTTCACCTATAACTTTTGTAGCTTCAGCCAACTGTGGCTTATACTGTGGAGCAAAAGTTGATTTTGTTGATATTGATCCTCTTACTTGGAATATTAGTATAGAAAAGCTTGAGTTAAAATTAAAAAAAGCCAAAATTGAGAATTCATTGCCTAAAATTTTAGTTGCTGTTCATTTGTGTGGGTTATCCTGTGACATGAAAAGTATTAATATTCTTTCAAAAAAGTATGGGTTTAAAGTTATTGAAGATGCTTCTCATGCAATTGGTGGTAGGTTTAAAAAAAATAGAATCGGAAATTGTGTATATAGTAATGCCACTATTTTTAGTTTTCATGCAATTAAGGGAATAACTACAGGCGAAGGCGGAATGGTTTTAACAAATAACCAAGATTTAGCAACCCAAGTTCAGCTTTTGCGTAATCATGGGATTTCAAGAGAAAAGAGCCTTATGACTCACACGCCAGATGGTCCATGGTATTACCAGCAAATAGCTCTTGGATTTAATTACCGAATGACAGATATTCAAGGAGCTTTAGGTAGAAGTCAATTAAAAAGGCTTGATAGTTTTATTTCTAGACGCCATGAAATTGCTTCAATTTATGATGATTTATTGGCAGAGCTCCCATTAAAATTTCAATATAATTCTATTGACAGTTATTCAGGAATGCATCTTTATGTTGTAAGAGTAAATTCAGATAAATTAATTAAAACTCGTAAAGAAATTTTTGAATTCCTCAGAATGAAGAATATTGGTGTGAATGTTCATTATATTCCTGTTCATTTGCAGCCATTCTATAAGCAGCTTGGTTTTAGAGAGGGGCAATATCCAGAGGCAGAATCATATTATAGAGAGGCTATAAGCTTACCTGTTTATCCTGATCTTAAGAAGCAGGATCTAAATAAAGTAGTTAAAGCTTTAAGGCTAGCTCTAAAGTGATTTATTATAAGTAGAATTGTCTTTCCAAGTTTTATTTATACAGGTAAATTTAGTATATGAATGTAGTTTTCAGAGTTGATGCTTCAATCCAAATTGGAATTGGTCATGTTATGAGATGCTTATCTCTTGCAGATCAAATACAAAAATTACCCAGTAACATATATTTTATATCTCGAGCGCTTGATGGACATCTTGGTGACTTAATAACCAAAAAAGGCTATAAAGTTATTCTTCTGCCTAATCTTGAGAAAGATTTTACAAGTACTGAAAATAATTCTGGTTATATTAATTGGCTTGGGCTCTCTTGGCACCAAGATGCAAATGAAACAACAGAAGTTATAAAAAATGATGAACTTGATTGGCTTATAGTAGATCACTATTGTTTTGATTATCGTTGGCATAATAAACTCAAAAAATTTAGTAAAAAATTAATGGTTATTGATGATCTAGCAAATCGAAAATTAAATTGTGATTTATTGCTGGATCAAACTTATGGCAGAATCCATAGCGATTATATTCAATTAGTTAATGTTAATACTGAGCTTCTATTGGGCGCAGAGTACGCCTTGCTTAGGTCAGAATTTTCATTATTTAGACTAGAGGCTCTAAAGAAACGAAAAGAAAGTAATTCTATTGATAATATCCTTGTTTCAGTTGGAGGTATGGATTTTAAAAATTTCACAAAAACTATAGTTGATAATCTTTTATTAGTTAAGTGGAATAAGAAAATAATTATTAATATAGTACTTAGTGATTTGGCGCCAAATTTGGAATCTGTTAAATTATTGACTCAGAACTCTAATTATAAATTTGAAATAAATCTTATTATAAATGCAGATAATATTGCTGAACTAATGGTGGAGGCTGATTTAGCAATTGGTTCGAGCGGGACTACTTCTTGGGAAAGATGTGCATTAGGTTTGCCTGCACTAGTAATGTGCACAGCAGAAAATCAAAAATTAATTGCAGAAAATCTTCAAAAAAAAGGGGTACATTTAGTTATTGATATTAGTGAAAGTGAAAAGATTCCTCTTTTAACGACAAAAATAAATGAATTTCAAAAGAATCACGATATCTTGAAGAATATGAGTGATGCTGCATTTAATATATGTAGTGGAAAGGGTGCTTCCTTTCTTGCTTTAAAAATGTCACCTTATACAACAAAAAATGGGATAAAAATTGATATAAGGAATGCCACTATTGATGATGCAAAAATAATATATGACTGGCAATGCGATCCCAAAACTAGAAAATATGCAATTAATTCAGAAACTCCCTCATGGTCTGCTCATGTAACTTGGGTAGATAAAAAAATTAATAGCTTCCTTTCTTTTTTTTGGATAATAATTCATGATGACTCGCCTAGCGGAGTCTTAAGACTTGATCCTAAAAACTTAGGAGAGGGAGATGGTTATTTGATTTCTATATTTGTTGACCCTGACAAATATAATTTGGGTATTGGAAAGGGGGCTATAGAAATTACAAAACGAATTTTTTCAGATTCAAAGCTTTATGCTAAAGTACTTTCAAATAATAATAACTCAATTTCAATGTTTACCACTGCAAATTTTAAATTTCGAGAAGACCTAACTTATTTCGAATGGAAATGAGATAATACCATCTAGATAAATTTGTCTCTTCGTATGAAAAATTCTCAATTAGTTTTTGCAAATAATAGTATTGGGGTTAATTACCCTCCTTTTATAATTGCTGAAATGTCTGGTAATCACAATCAATCTTTGGATAAAGCTTTAGAGATTGTTGAGTCTGCTGCAAAGTCTGGTGTAAATGCTATAAAGCTTCAAACCTATACTCCTAATACAATTACTCTTGATGTCAATTCAAATGACTTTAAAATCAACGATCCAAAGAGTTTATGGGCAGGAGAGAGATTATATGATTTATATAAACTTGCATACACTCCGTGGGAATGGCATGAACCTATAATGAAGAAAGCAAAAAAGTTGGGCTTAATATGTTTTAGTTCGCCTTTTGATGAGACTGCCGTCGATTTCTTAGAGACTCTCGATGTTCCCCTCTATAAGATTGCTTCGTTTGAAAATAATCATTTGCCATTAATTCGGAAAGTTTCTTCCACAGGTAAGCCAGTAATTATATCTACAGGTGTTTCCAATTTAAATGAACTTGATGAAATGGTTACTACTGCAAGAGATGCTGGCTGCAAAGATCTTGTTCTTCTTAAATGCACAAGTAATTATCCTGCATCTCCAAAAAATAGTAATATCTTAACTATCCCTCATTTAAAAGAGCTTTTTGGCTGTGAGGTTGGTTTATCAGATCATACTTTAGGTATTGGTGCCTCAATAGCTGCAATTGCTCATGGAGCAAGTGTATTGGAAAAGCACTTTACCCTTGATAGATCAGATGGAGGAGTGGATAGTGCTTTTTCCATGGAACCAGATGAAATGACTAGCCTTGTAATAGAATCTAAGAATGCTTGGCAAAGCTTAGGAAAAATTACATATGGTCCTACAAATGCTGAAAAAAACTCTTTAAATTTTAAGCGTTCTATATTTATCTCAGAGGATATGAAAAAAGGTGAAGTTTTTACAGAAAAAAACTTAAGAATTGTTAGGCCTGGTAATGGGTTACATCCAAGATATTATGAGAAATTTATAGGTAAAAAGGTTTCAAAAGATGTTGAAAAAGGGGTAGCCCTTAACTGGAATCATGTTTTAAGTTGATTTGAAATTATGACTATTGGTAAACAAATGCATCAATGGGCGACAGATCTTTTTAAGGTTAATCGCAGCATAACAGGCGAAGGGGTTCGTGAAACTTTGTCTTATTTTTCTGATCTAATTCCCGAACTTGAGATAAAAAGTATCCCTAGTGGCTCAAAAGCCTTTGATTGGACTATCCCTGATGAATGGTCTATAAAAGAAGCATATATTGAGGATGAACTTGGGAATCGAATTGTAGATTTTAGTGTAAATAATTTACATATTGTTGGGTATTCAATCGCGGTCAATCAATGGATGGAGCTGGATGAGCTTCAAAATTTTCTTTATTCTTTACCTGATCAGCCCGATGCTATACCTTACATTACATCATATTATTCTAAGTCATGGGGCTTTTGCATAACTGATAAGCAAAGGAATGCACTTAAATCTGGGCTATACCGGGTTTATATTGATAGTGATATTTTTCCAGGCGAATTAAACTATGGTGAGCTAGTTATTCCTGGGAATACCAATGAAGAGGTTTTGCTTTCTACTTATATATGCCATCCTTCAATGGCTAATAATGAACTATCAGGTCCGGTAGTAACTGCAGCTTTATCTCAATGGTTGCTTTCATTAAAACAGAGAAAATATACTTATCGAATTATTTTTATTCCAGAAACAATTGGCTCTATAGCTTATTTAAGTAAGAATCTTGCCCATATGAAAAAGTATACTGTTGCCGGTTATGTGGTAACTTGTATTGGTGATAATAGAGCTTATTCCTTTATGCCATCAAGAAATGGGAATACCCTTGCAGATCGTGCTGCAATTCATAGTTTAAATAATAATGTTAAAGAATTTAATTATTACAGCTATTTAGATAGAGGCAGTGATGAAAGGCAGTATTGTAGTCCTGGAGTTGACTTGCCTGTATGTTCAATAATGCGTAGTAAGTATGGTACCTTTCCTGAGTACCACACTTCACTAGATGACCTTACATTAATTAGCCCTGAAGGACTTGAAGGTGGGTTTGAAGTTTTAAAAAAAACCATAGAAATTTTAGAGTCTAATAATTATTATTTATCTTTGGTAATTTGTGAACCACAATTAGGGAAGAGAGGTTTGTATCCAAATATAAGTACAAAAGATACTCATAAAAATACTCTCACAATGATGAATTTAATAGCTTATGCAGATGGAACAATTGACTTAATAGACTTAGCAAATAAAATTGATGAGAATATAACTTTTTTGCTGCCAATTATTGAAACTTTGATTAACAATGATCTTTTGAAAAAAATAAATTAATTATTTATACAAAGCAATAATGAAAACTATACCTATAATCCAATATTTGCCCCTAACTCGGCCTAAGGCAGTTAAGCTATTTTTGAAAAGATTGGATAATGCAAATGTTATGTCAATACTTGACCTAGAAGATAGTGCGCAGGACCCATTTAGTAATCATGAGACTATCAAGCTTAAAGCTAACGCAAGGGCTGGTTTAGATATGATTTCAAAACAAGTTCATCATTCTATTTCATCCAGGCTTTATATTCGTATAAATTCAGTAGATTCACCATATTATGATGATGATATTCAGTCTGTTATTAATGCATATGAAAATGGCTTGAATATTACAGGTGTATTTGTACCTAAAGTAGAAAATTATTCTTGCATAAAGGATTTACATCAGCAATTATCTCTGATTAATAAAAATGTTGAAATTGTTCCAATGATAGAAACTACCAGAGGAATGGCAAATCTTCATGACATGTTGAAAAACGATAAAGAAGCTAATCTTTTTACAAGAATACATTACGGACATTTTGATTATTGTTTGGATGCAGAAATATGGCCATTTAAAGATCCTTATCATAGTGATTTTTGGGAAATCATAAAGCCAATTGCTCAATTATTACTAAATTATAATAAAACATATATTCATACCCCTTTTCCTTTTCCAGCTGATGAGGATTTATTTTGGTCGTCATCCTTTTATCTTCAAGCATTATTTCCCTCTTTAGATTTATGGATTTGCACACTAAATTCAGAATTATCAATATCTAAACAACCTGTTGATTGTAATCCATTAAAAATTATTAAGCCTAATACATCAAAATCCTATTTAATTAAAGAGGCTAAAAAGATATGCTACAATTTTTTAGATGGAAGAGCAAATAAAAGGTCATTTGCTGTATCTGGGGCAAGATTTATTCCACCTCATCAATATTTTGCAGCTAAAAACTATTTAAAGGATGTTGGTGAAGACTAAGAAAAATTTAGTAGATTTTGAGTCTAAGAATCTTGAAAGGGAATTGTCCTCTTGCCTCTCTGAACTTGGGATTAATAAAGGGGCAAGTTTATACATAACAGGTAATATGGGCTCATTAGGAAAAATTAAAGTAAAAAAATCAGTTAAGCTTGAGGCATTCCTAAATTCATTTTGGAATAATATAGGAAAAGATGGAACAATCTTTTCCCCTGCTGCGTCAATGAATTTATGTAATACAGATATTCCATTTGATATTAACTTAACTAAATCTCATGAGATGGGTTCATTTGCTGAATATATTAGAGCATTGCCAAATTCAGTTAGAAGTCTTCATCCCTTTTGGTCAGTAGTAGGTGTTGGAGCTCAGGCACAATTATTAAAAAAAGTTTCTCGACACGCTTATGGAGCTGGCTCTCCATGGAGTCATTTTTTAGATCTTGATACTGTTCAGGTTAATATGGGAGTTGATCCTTCTAGGGCAGTAACCTTGATTCATCATGTTGAGGCTGTTGTGGGAGTCCCATATAGGTATACAAAGGAGTTTTTTCACCCAATTGTAGTTAAAGAAAAAATTGAATATATGTCTTTCTACCAATCAGTTTTTTATACTGAAAGTAAAATAAAAAAAAGATTTGCTTTAAACCAACACTATTTTAAAGAGCTTGAGTTGAGAGGCCAAATTCAAAGTAGTAAGCATTCATCAGGCCTTGAATTTAAAGCATTTAAGATGAGAGACTTTTATAAGGTAGCCATAGATTTCTTTATAGATGATATCTACAATTATCTTGAAGAAGTGCCTGATATTAAACCTTACATTAAATAAATATTTTATGATCTATAGGAGAGAAATTGACGGGCTAAGAGGGATAGCTGTTCTTGCTGTAATTTTCTTTCATTCAGGTCTTCGTTATAATAATGATTTTGGTACATTTATTGAAGGTGGCTTCCTTGGTGTTGATATATTCTTCGTAATTAGTGGCTATTTAATAACCTCAATTATTCTTACTGAAAAAAAATCAGATAATTTCACATTCCTTGATTTTTATAATAGACGTATTAGAAGAATACTCCCTGCATTATTCTTCATGATGTTATGCTCGGTTCCGGTTGTATTTTTTATAATGGAGCCTGATCAAATAGAATTATTTTCTAATAGCCTTATTTCAGTTGTATTATTTCTATCAAATGTATTATTTTTTTTTGAAGACGATTATTTTGGATCAGCAAGTGAATTAAAACCCCTTCTTCATACTTGGAGTTTGGCAGTTGAAGAGCAGTTTTATATATTCTTTCCACCATTTTTAATAGCTTTAATCCACTTAAAAAAATACTATTTGATGCTCGTTTTTGCTTTTTTAGCAATATTAAGTCTATTACTTGCTCAGTTAGGTGGAAATATATCATTGACAACGCTTTCTTTAGCGCCTTTTTGGTCTTGGGAAGATATTCCGGGTTGGGCATTTTATTTAGCTCCAACAAGGGCTTGGGAGCTTATTCTAGGTGTTTTGACTGCAATTTTCTTGTTTGAAAAGCCATTAAAAAATGGAATTATTAGTGGTTTATTAAGTGCTGTTGGATTATTTCTAATTATTTATTCAGTAGTTTTTTTTAACAATAGCAGCCCAATGCCAGGTGTTTTATCCTTAGTCCCAACAATTGGTACAGTGCTTATTATATTATTTGCAAATTCTAGCAATTATGTGGGAAAGTTATTAGGATTTAAGGGGCTTGTGTGGCTGGGGTTAATATCTTATAGCGCATATCTATGGCATCAGCCAATATTTGCTTTTGCACTTAAAATAAGTAATCAACGTCTACTTACTGGAGAAATAATTAGCTTAATAATTTTTATTCTATTATTAGGGTATGGAAGTTATCAATTTATTGAAAAACCATTTAGAAATAAGTCTCAATTTACAAGAAAGCAAGTTTTTACAAGTGCTTTCATATTTTCAGTTTTTTTTATAGTAGTAGGGATTATTGGAAATAAAACAAATGGGTTATATGAGCTTAAATATCATTGGGTATCTGAAGGTAATAAATATTTGATAATCAATAATAATGACTTAAAACAAGAGAGGAAAAATTTCTGGACGAATAGTTTCAAGCGAAAATTATCTAGTGATTTCGAGAATAATAAAAAAACTAAGCTTTTAATTATTGGTGACTCTCATGGAGAGGACTTAGTCTATGCATTCAATCAAAATAATATTCTAGATAATAAATATCAAATCAGATTTATGCCTATTGATGAGATATGTATAAAGCATTTAGGCAGTGAAGAGAGTTATGGGCTTCTTTGCACTAAAAAGATTCTTCAAATTAAAAACTCTAGCCTTGCTAATTCTTCTGATCTAATATTAGTGTCTAATAGATGGACAAATGAGACAATTAAATTTGTTCCAAACCTAAAAAAATGGTTTAAACAAAATCAAAATAAACTTATGATAGTGGGAAGAACTGCCGAGTATCTTAAGGATGTTGATAAAGTTTCTTTAAGTATTGCTAAGGTAGATCTAATTTCTAGTATTAATAATAATAATAGAACACTTGCCCTTTATTTTGATAAAAAAATAACGACAATTAATAATAGAGTTAAAGCTGTATCAAAAAATATTGGCACTCCATATTTGGATAAAGTTCAGTTAATTTGTACGCCATCAATTGATAATCCTGATTCACCAGTTAGTGAGTGCAGTTTTTTTAGTGAAGACCTTAAGTCTTTATATTCTGACTATGGACATTGGTCAAAAGCAGGTGCAATATTTTTTGGTAATCAACTTGCAATTAAATGGCTGCCATCCCTAGATTTACATTTATCCAAATTAAATGAGCAGTAGTAAAACTACAAAATTATTAGTTACAACTGGACTTAATCAAACTTGGGGACAAAAAGAAAGTCTTATCTTACTAGGACAATGGTGTAAGTCTTATGATAATATTAATTTAACAAACACACGTGAATATGTAACTATAGATTATCACTGGAACAACAATACTAAGTTTAGGAAAGACTATGATTATCTTGAAGGTCTTTTTGAGAGAGTTCTAACAACTCTTGTTGTCTCATTAAACAATTTCCATAAAACTAAATACTCAAAAAGGTATTGGAGAATTATTTTGGGACCATGGCTGCTTAGTTATGTTTCAGTATTGTGGGATCGATGGGAGAATATAAGGGTTGCTTTTGAGGCACAAAACTTCGATTCTACTATTGGAATTATTTTAAATAGCGATAAACTTGTGGCAGAAAATTTTGATAATTGGAGCCAACTAATTATTAATGATCTCTGGAATCATCATATTTATAATGAAATTATTGATTTTCACTATAAAGAGAAAGTAAATTTTCAATACTTAACATACTCTGGTATTTATCCATCAAAAAAATTAATTAGAAATGCGTCTTCATATAAGCAAACTTTTATAACTTTGATTGATAGGTTGTTTGGAAAAATTCAAAAGAATTATAAGGTCATTTTTGTAACTAGCTACTTTTCATTGTTTAATTTAATTAGAATATCTCTTAAATTAAAACAACTACCAAGACTCCATACAGTTTTTTCTAAAGTTATAGATGTTCCTTCTGGGCCAAAGAGCAGAAGTATAATTGACTTCAACTTAAATATTAATAATCCCTTTGAAGAGTATTTAAAAATAAATATTGCTGAACAAATACCTAAATCTTATTTAGAGTCCTATAGAAACTTTAATAAAGAAGCAGATTTAATTAGCTGTGATGGAGATTTAATTTTTACAGCAAATGATCATCTAAGAAATGATCTATTTAATGTGTGGTGTGCTGGAAAAGTTGAACAAGGAAAAAAGTTGGTTATTGGTCAGCATGGAGGTGGTATTAAATCAGATTTAACAGTATTTCGTCATCAAGAAAAAATTGCAAATAAAATGATTGTTTGGCACAAACCACTGGAGGATATTCATGTTCAATTGCCACCTAGTAAGCTAATCAATATTCAGAAAAAAAAGACCTATAAGTCAGAACTCACTATTGTTGGCTATGAGCCTCAGATATATACAAGTAGAGCTCAATCTGGCCCAAAAGGTGATGGAATATTAGATGATTTTTTACAAACATTAAAATTTTGTCATTATCTTAGTGATGAGGCTCAAGATAGTATTCGAGTTCGTTCAAATTCACATGGTCAAGGATTTTTTAATTCTGGGCTAAGATATAAAAATGAACTAGGAGAAGATAAAATATCAAATCATATAGATCTATATGAGGCCTATAATCATTCAAAAATTATTGTTTGTACTTACCCTCAGACTACTTTTTCAGAGGCGCTAAATTTCAATATACCAACTATACTTCTTTGTAATGAGGATGTATGGGAAATAGATAAAAATTTCCATTCACTAGTAAGTGAATTAAAAAGAAATAAAATTTTCTTTACCACTCCCGAAGAAGCTTCTAAACATATTAATTGTATTTGGAGTAATCCTGAACTATGGTGGAATAAAATTGAGACAAAAAAAGCCCGTGATAAATTTTTAGAAATATGTGGTAGATCAAGTAAAAATTGGGCTAGTGAATGGACAGATTTTTTTAATAAGACAATATCAGATAGCTAGAAAATTTTTCTATATTTAGTTTTTAAATAGGTTTTATGGATTCAGATCAAATATTAGTATTAATACCTGCAATAAAAAAAGTTGTAGCTTTTCAAGATGATTTAGTCAAGAGATTAAATGGTATTTCGTTGATTCAGAGATCAATTAACTTAGCAAATATGTTAACTAATGACAAGTCTACAATATATTTGTTTACAGACTCTGAAGAGATTTCATTAATTGCAGATCGAAATGGCATTAATAATTTGTTAGAACCTAAATTATTATGGAATGAAGATTTTTTTTCTACAGTAGTAAAAAAATATTTGACTGGTAAAACTAAAAATATTTATTACACCATTATAATTTCACCATATGCACCCTTATTAACTGAAGAGATTATTAATGAAGCCAAGCTGGCCTTGGAAAATAGCAAAAAAGATATGTTAAAGCCAGTTACTATGATCAAAAGAGAAGTCTATAGTGACAATGAGAAATCAATTCATGATGCACTATTTAAGAATAATGTTGTTCAGCATGCTGTTGCATCTAATGCTTTTTCACTGTTCAAAACTGAATTACTCAATATCAATTATAGTAATCAAGTTAGCACTTTATCCTGGCCAATTGAACATGATTTACTTGAAATATATTCTTTTCAAGATTGGTGGGTGTGTGAAAAAATTTTAAAAAGAAAGCGGATTATTTTTAGAGTTATAGGCAATATAGATGATGGAATGGGTCATCTATATAGAGCTCTTGCATTAGCTCATGATATTACTGAACATGAAATTCTATTTATATGTGATTCAGATAATGAAGTTGCAGTTAATCAACTTGCAGGCTATGACTATTGGTTAGGCGTATATGAAAAAAATAAAATTGTAGAAAATATAATAAAACTTAAACCTGATTTAGTTATTAATGATATCTTGTCAACAAAGTTAGAGGATGTAATTCCATTAAAGGATATTGGTATTAAGGTTGCAGGTTTTGAAGACCTTGGTCCAGGAGCTGTATATTCAGACTTAATCATTAATGAGCTTTATGAAAACAATCAAGTTGATGGAGGAAATATTCTTTGGGGACATCATTACTTTTTTTTGCGTGATGAGTTTCATGATGCAGTAAAACATAGATTTAAGAATGATATTGACGAAATCCTTTTAGCTTTTGGTGGAACAGATCAGCTTAACCTTTCTAGTATAATTTTTCATTCAATTCGAGATGTTTGTAAACAAAAAAAAATTAAAATCAATATTGTTACTGGCCCAGGCTACAAAAATTTTAAAAAACTTGAATCAGCAGTTAAATCTGATAGTTTAGTTTTGCTTACTCGATCTACAGGGGTTATTTCAAGTATCATGGAAAAATCACAAGTTGCCATTACTTCAAATGGAAGAACATTGTATGAATTAGCACATTTGAATATCCCGGCAATTGTAATTTCTCAACATAAGCGCGAAGATTCACATGAATTTGCATGCAAAGAGAATGGATTTATTCCTATTGGTATATTCAAGGAGGGTGAGTCGGAAGAAAAAGTGCTAGAAGAATTAACTCTTCTTATAGAAAAAAAAGAGTATAGGAAAAATTTATTTGAAAAATTACTTAAATTTGAATTTCATAAAACTAAGAAAAATGTATTAAAGAAATTAATAGAGCTATTACCAAATGAGCAATAAAAATAAAAAAAATATTTTAGATTTCTTTCATAATAATACTGGTTTTAATTATGACTTTAAATCTCCTTACATTATTGCAGAAGCTGGTGTAAATCATGATGGTGATATTAAGATTGCTAAGCGCCTTATTGAAGATGCTTTTGATGGTGGGGCAGATGCTATTAAATTTCAAACTTATAGAGCACATACTCTTGCTTCAGCCAACTCCCCCGCATACTGGGATACTTCAAAAGAGCCAATTGATAATCAGTTTAATCTTTTCCAAAAATATGATAATTTTTGGAAGCCTGAATTTGAAGTATTAAAAAGTTATTGTGACAGAGTTGGCATTGAATTTATGAGTACCCCATTTGATTATGAATCTGCAAATTTTCTAAATGAACTGATGAGTGTTTTTAAGATATCATCCTCTGATATTACAAATAAGCCTTTTATTCAATATATTGCTGATTTTGGCAAACCCATTATCCTGTCTACTGGGGCTTCTGATATGTCTGAAGTTCAGCAAGCTGTTGATTGGGTTAAAGAATCCAAAAATAATCAATTAGCTCTATTACATTGTATTCTAAATTACCCAACAGAAGATCAAAATGCTAATCTTGGAATGATTAGAGGCTTGCAAAGAAGCTTTCCAAATAATGTAATAGGTTATTCAGACCATACTAATGCTAATAACATGAAAGTATTAGAAGTAGCATCACTCCTTGGTGCAAAAATTATTGAGAAACACTTTACTTATGATAAAAATCTTATTGGAAACGATCATTATCATGCAATGGATAAATCTGATTTAATAAAGTTTAATAAAAATCTAACCCATACTTTTGAAATTTATGGAGAAGAAGAGAAACACTCATTAGATTCTGAAGTTCCTGCTCGAATAAACGCTCGTCGAAGCCTAGTTGCTGATATGGATATTAAAAAAGGGAGCATTATTAGCAATAAGCATTTGGCATTAAAGCGACCAGCACATGGCATAAACCCAAAATATTTTCAAGATATTATTGGCATGAAGGCTGTTAGGGATATAGCTGACGATGAGGTGTTACAATGGGATTATTTTGAATAAGTTTGATAAAGTGAATTTAATGATGGTAATTCTAAAATATAAACAGCTTCATAAGGCGATAAGAAAATGAAAGTTATGATATTTTCTGGGAGTCATCCTAGGCATCATTTTATTCATAAGGCTCTTCTAGATTTGAATTTAAATTGTGCTGCAGTTGTAATGGAGAGAGAGAGCTTAGTGCCTAGTCCTCCTAAAAATATACCTCAGAAAGATCAAAATAATTTTATTAGGCATTTTAAAGAAAGAGATGATGTTGAAAGCTCAGTTTATGGAAAAAGCTCCTCTAAAGATGTATTTGCCAATATACCAACTTTGTTTTGTCAGCCAAAGGAACTAAATTCAAGTCAGACTTCGGAGTTTGTGCGTAAATTTAATCCAAATGTGGCCTTTATTTTTGGTGTTGATATTATTAAGGAGCCTCTTTTAAGCATGCTTCCAAAGAATCGTGTAAACCTTCATTTAGGTCTTTCGCCATGGTATCGAGGCTCTGCAACACTTTTTTGGCCTTTTTACTTTTTGCAACCTCAATATGTAGGAGTGACATTTCATCAAATAGTTCCTGAGGCTGATGCAGGTGATATCATTCACCAGTCAGTTCCAGATATAAAGCCTGGCGATGGAATACATGATCTTTCTGCTCGAGCAGTTTTAAAAGCTAAAGAAGATTTAATTAAACTTATATCTATATATAAAGAAAAAGGAGAGTGGGAGCTTTATAGTCAAAAATCGAGTGGAAGTTTATATCTATCAAGATTTTTCCAGCCAGAACACTTAAGGCTTATTTATGATTTGTATGATAATGACATTACTGATTATTATTTGCGTAATGAGTTGGCAAAAAATGTACCTTTGTTAGTTAAGCAGCCTGGAATGTAAATTTTTATGATGAATGTTATTTGTGGCTCTTCTGATGCTGGCGCAATAAATTATTTTAAATGTTTAAAAACACATATCAATTTAAAGATAGTGGATAATTTTGACCAAATTGCATTCCAAGAAAATGCGATTTATCTTACAGGCGCAGCACTTGGTGATAGTTTGGATAAAAAAATAATTAAGAGAGCAGCTAGAGAGAAAAAAAAATGTGTAAGCGTAATAGATCATTGGAGTTGGTATAAAAAGCGTTTTGAGTGCAAAGAGGGCCTATTACTGCCCGATATTATTTTAGTTAATGATGAGATTGCATTTTCTGATGCAATTGAAGATGGATTGCCAGAAAATATTTTGAGGATTGGAGGAAATCCTATTCTTGAAGAACTTAATCAAAAACAACATAATTTTGATGTTGATATATCTCAACTAAAAAATAATCATAATCTCCCTAATAAAAGGATTATTGTTTTTATATCAGAAGATCTTGCTGCTGAATTTAATAACTCAAATGATGATCTTGGGTATGATGAATTTAGAGTAATTGATGAAATAATTGAATTATTAAAACCATCAGATCACTTGGTCATTAAATTGCATCCATCAGAAAAACTTGATAAATATGATTATTTAGAAGGTGTGAAATATACTCCTATAAAAAATATAGATATATTTGAATTAGAAGCAATTGCTGATATAGTTATTGGTATGGCTTCAATGCTCCTTCTAGAGCTAGCGATGCTCAGGAGTGACATAATAAGCTTTAGACCTAACAACAATAAGAAATTTATTGGAAAGCGCATAGATGCAACTATTGATATAAGCACTCAACAAGAGTTAAAAAAAGTGTTAATTGAGCCTCGTGAAGTATCTGGAGATTTTAGGCAAAGATTTGACGGCTCAGGAAGTAGGATAGCAAAAATTATTAATGATTTTGTCCAATGAATATTGTTGCAAGTATTCAGGCAAGGATGGGGTCAAAACGCTTACCAGGAAAAGTGCTAAAAAATATTTCTGGAAAGCCAATGCTTCTTCGACATGTAGAAAGACTTAGATTAAGTTCTTTGATAGATCATATAGTAATTGCAACATCTTTAAATCCAAGAGATGATTTAATTGAAAAATTTTGTAATGATCATTCAATACTTTGCTTTCGTGGCTCAGAAAACAACGTCCTCAATAGAGTTGCGAGTCTTATAAGCGAATATAATGTAGATGTACATGTTGAATTTTGTGGGGATTCTCCACTAATCGATTTTCAAATTGTTGATGAGTTTATTGATTATTTTCTCAAGCACATTGCTAATTTAGATTACGTATCAAATACTCTTAAAACAACATATCCTCCTGGTCAAGAAGTATCAGTTTATTCTGGACAAGCACTTGTTAAGTTAGATAATTATTTAGATATTAATGACCCACTTCGAGAGCATGTGGGTTTTAATATAACTAGGTTTACTGAAAGATTTCGTATTCACTCTATAGAGGCACCAGCAAAGTTTAATTATCCAGATATTTATTTGGAAGTTGATACAGAAAATGACCTAGAGCTGATACAATTAATTTTTAAATACTTTTTAGATTCTAGTATTAATTATTTCTCACTTTCACAAATTATTGAATTGTTATTGAGTCATCCAGAATGGGTTGAATTAAATAATAAGGAGCATCGAAGATGGAAGGGGTTAAGAGGAAAATAGAATGATTAAAGCTTTAATTATTGGATGTGGGAAAATTGCAGGAAATAACGAATTAGGAAACCTTAACACTCATGCTGGAGCTTACTCTAATCTTGATAACGCAAAAATAGTTGGATGTATTGATAATGATCATAATAAAGCAAAAAATTTTTCAGAACAATACAATTGTACTGCTGAAAATGATATTGGAGTATGTCTACAAAAGTACAACCCTGATTTGGTTTCGGTTTGCTCTCCTGACAATACACATTTTGAAATTACCAAGAAAATACTAAATTCTAATAATCCTCCAAAGGTTATTTTTTTAGAAAAACCAATCTGCCATACGAAAACTGAACTTGATATTCTAATTAACTTATCGTTGAAAAAAAATGTTGATGTAGTAGTGAATTTTACTAGACGTTTTGATCAAAACTACATCACTATGAGAGATAGAATTTTAGACAACTACTACGGCATATTAAGAAATGTCTATGCAACATATTATAGTGGCTGGGAGCATAATGCCGTTCATCATGTTGATACTTTAAATTTTTTATTTGATGCAGAAATCAGGCTCATAGATTTAGTAAATAGTAAGAATTCGAAATATAGTTTAGACCCATCACTCAGTTTTAATGCTAAGTTTGTAAATAAGCCTGGGAAAATTTACTTTAATACTTTTGATGAAAATGACTATCAGCTTTTTGATCTTGAATTACAATTTGACAAATCTAGAGTCAGATTCGAGGATTTTGGTGCTAGAATTATTGTTGAAAAACATCATATTAATAGTATAGATGAAAGGGTAATTAGGTTGCAATCTAATAACTTAGAAGTTAAAACTAAAACGCCAATGCAAAATGCTATTAATCTTATTTGTCAAAGTATTGCAAATAATCAACCAGAGCTTCTTAATGGTCTTAGAATATCTGACTCAGTTAGAACGATGAAAACAATATGGCAAGGTAAAGAGTTATATGAAAAATATTAATTTAAATAAAAAAAATCTTGCAATTAATGGAGGCAATCCAGTCCGCATTTTGCCCTGGCTTGATAACTTTACTACTGGAGAGGAAGAAAAAAAAGCAGTAATACGTGTTATGGATAAGGGTTATTTATCTCTTTTTGAAGGATCTCATACTCCAGATGCACCTTTTGCGTTTGGGGGTGGTCCAGAAGTAATTAAATTAGAGTCTGCTTGGTGCAAATACTATGATTCTAATTACGCAGTTTCGATGAATAGTGCCACATCTTGTCTTTATGCTGCCATTGGTGCGTTAGGTATAGGTTACGGTGATGAGGTTATTGTTTCTCCTTATACGATGACAGCATGCGCCACAGCTCCATTAATATATGGCGCAATTCCAGTATTTGCTGATGTAGAATTAGAAACAGGAAGTATATCTCCAGAATGTTTTGAAAAATTAATTTCTAAAAGAACAAAAGCTATAATAGTTGTTCATCAGTTTGGCATTCCTGCAAATATGGAAGCAATAATGAATATTGCCAAAAAACATAGTATTAGTGTTATTGAAGACTGTGCCCAGTCTCACGGTGCTAAATATAAGAATCAATTTGTTGGAACTATTGGCCACATAGGTATATTTAGTCTCAATGTTAATAAAACTATTCAGGCTGGTGAAGGTGGAATTTGTATTACAAATGATTCAGAAATTAGCTTCAGATTACAATTAATTAGAAATCATGGCGAAGCTGTTGTTGAAGGCGCTGGATATGAAAACATTACCAACATGGTTGGTTTTAATTATAGGTTGACAGAAATTCAGGCAGCAATTGCAAGTTGTCAATTAAAAAAATTAAATAAACTAAACTCTGAAAGAATAGATTTTATTAATCATTTAAATAACTCACTAAAAGACATTGAATTTCTATCAGTACCAAAAGATATTGAAGGATCTTTAAGTACTTTTTATTTATATCCATTACGTTTTTTGAAAAATAAAACCAATGTATCAAGGAGTGAATTTGTGAATGCGCTTAATGCTGAAGGCATGATGTTTTACCAAGGCTACTCAAAACCTCTTTATTTACAGCCATTGTATAAAACGAAAAGTCTATATAAGTACAATTATCCTTTCAGTGCAGTACAAAATGAAAATTGTTATATGAACTATGAGCAAGGAATATGCCCAAATGCAGAAATGTTATATTTTGAACAAATGATAATCAATGAACATATAAGGCCGCCAAACACAATAGAAGATATGAATGATATTTTAATGGCATTTAAGAAGGTAGTAGATGTCTAACTTAGCAATTTTCCTTGGTATTTATATTAAAGAGCATAAAAGTCACATAGGCAATATTGAATTATGCAACATAAACTTCATCCATGGTACTGCAGAGTATAATAATTCAATTTATGATATCTGGCATAGTCAAGAAATGAATAAACTCAGAGGCCAATTTATAAATAAAGATTTAAATGAGATTTGCAAAAAATGTTTAAATGCATGCTAGTAAAAATTTTGCTGATAGAATCTAACTTGAATTATCGTGAAAATTGAATATTGCTCAAAATGTGTTCAAATTAATACGCGTCCAGGGTTTAAGTTAGATGGATATGGTGTTTGTGCTCCTTGCAATTATTTCAGTTCTCTTAAAGGTGTTGATTGGCAAGAGAGACTTAAAGAGATCGAAAAACACGTTAATTGGGCTAAAATTAATAAATCTGATTTAGGTTATGATTGTATTATTTCAGCTAGTGGCGGTAAAGATAGTACTAGGTTGGCCTTATATGCAAGAGATAATCTTAAATTAAATCCTCTGCTTGTTACTACAATGATTCCACCCGAAATGGTTTCAGATATTGGTATAAAAAATATTGATAATTTAAATAAGCTAGGTTTTGATATTATTACTGTCGAGCCAGATCCACTAACTTATAAAAAATTAATGAAACTTGCATTTTCAAAATTTGGAAATTATGCAAAAGCTACAGAACTAGTTCTTTATGCTTCAGCTCCAAAGATTGCTATTGCTTTCGGAATTAAGATAATTTTTCTAGGGGAGAATAACAATCTAGTTTATGGAGATATTGTGTCGAGTAAAGATGGGGGCGATGCAATGGATATGATTAATACTAATACCCTAGATGGAGGTGATTTACGATGGAGTGAGGAGGGAGGAATTGAGATTAATAAATTATTTCCTTATGAATATCCAACTAAAGCAAATATTATTAAATTAGGTATAAAGATTAAATACCTTGGTTTTTATATTAAAGATTTTAATAATTTAACCAATGGAAGACTGGCAATTGAAAACGGTATGTTAGCGAGGTTAGATTCTCCAGAAAATACTGGTGCAATATTTAATTTTGACCAACTCGATGAGGATTTTGTACATATAAACCAAATGCTGAAGTTTTTTAAATTGGGTTTTGGTAAAGCTACTGATGAGGCATGTGAACTTATTAGACTTGGTCAAATGACCAGAGATGATGGAATCCAAGTGGTAAATGATATTGATGGCAAATGTAATGAGTCCTATATAAAATTATTTTGTAAATATTTAGAGATCTCTACAAAAGATTTTTGGAATATTGCAAATAAATATAGAAATCCTGATTTATGGGAAAAAATTGAAGATAGATGGGAAAAAAGATTCTCTGTTGGTTCATCTGAATGAATAAGATTGGTGTTATTAATTATGGGTTGAGTAATTTAACTTCGATATCAAATGCACTTGAATTTCATCAAATTCCTTATAAAATTATTAACCACTATGATGGCAATTTTGATAATGATTATTTAGGATTTATTCTTCCAGGTGTTGGGTCTTTTGGAAGTGCAATGCAAATTATCAAACAGTCCTCGCTTCAAGAGTATTTAAATTTAAATATCAATATATTGAATAAACCAATATTAGGAATTTGTTTAGGAATGCAGTTACTATTTGATAAATCTGAAGAGAGTGAGGGCGAAGAAGGGCTGGGTTTTATTCCTGGAAAAATTGTTAGGTTTTCAGAAGACTGTTTAAAAATTCCTCATGTTGGTTGGAATAATGTCACACATGATAATCAAGGGTTGTTTGATGGCGTTAAAAATAAAAATGATTTTTATTTTGATCATTCATATTACTCAGAAAATCATAGTTGTTCTATAGCAAAATCGACTTATGGAATAGAATTTACTTCATCTATTCAGTATAAAAATATTTTTGGAGTGCAATTTCATCCTGAACGAAGCCAGATAGAAGGCTTGAAAATTTTTTTGAATTTTGCAAAAATTTGTGGAGTCAATTTTGCTTAAAAAACGCTTAATAGCAACAATACTTTTAAAAAATAAATGTGTTGTTCAATCAATAAGCTTTAATAAGTTCTTACCAATTGGTAGTTTAGAGATTGTGTTACAATTTCTTGAGAAATGGGATATTGATGAAGTAATTATTCTAGATCTTGATGCTTCAAAAAATAAGAGAACTATTAACTTTAATTTATTAAAAAATTCATCTAGAAAGATATTTGTTCCTCTAACTGTTGGAGGTGGAATATCTTCTTTCGATGATGCTAAAAATGCATTTCATAATGGCGCAGACAAAGTATCAATTAATTCATCTTTTCTGAGTAATAATAACTTTATCCAACAAGTCGTTAATGATTTTGGAAGTCAGAGTGTTATTCTGAGTGCAGATGTTAGGATTGAAAATAACGCTGAATACTATGTATATGCCAATTCAGGTAAAAATAAAATTATTAGTTTAAAAAAATGGATTAAACAGGCTGAAAATCTTGGTGCTGGAGAATTATTAATTAATTCAATTGTAAATGATGGAATGAAAAATGGATATGATACTTGTCTTTATCAAAAAATAACTGAGCTTACAAAGCTTCCAATTATAGCTCTTGGAGGTGCTGGGAGCGTGATTCATCTTGTTGATCTTTTCCAAAATACAAACGTTTCAGCTGCTGCAATTGGAAATATGCTGTACTTTACAGAGCATTCTACATCAAAACTAAAATCAGCACTTGTTAAGGAAAATATTAATGTCAGACCAAGTTGTTTTATTTCTTATGATGAGTGGAATTTTGAATTAGATGGAAGGATAATACCTATGAATTTAAAATCTTTATATGAGTAAGCTCAATCAAATATGAAATATTGTAAAAAATGCGCATATCCAGAAAATCATCCTTTTGGAATCATATTTGATAGCAATGGTGTTTGTAGTGGCTGTAATGTTCATGATGAAAAAGATACTCTAGATTGGAATGAAAGAATAAATAAACTCCATAAATTATTAGATAGATATAAAAATACTAGCAAAAATAACTATGATTGCATAATTCCAGTATCAGGAGATAAAGATAGTTATTATGTAGTTGATATTATTAAAAATCACTTTAATATGAATCCATTACTCGTTTCATATAATACGCACTTTAACACATTAACTGGTATTCGTAATTTACAAAACCTCAAAACTAAATTCGGATGTGATCTATATCAGCAAAATGTTAATCCAGAGTTTGCTAAAAAAATAGTACGATATTCACTTAAAAAAATGGGCAGTATCTTTTGGCATAACCATGCTGGAAGTACTGTATTCCCAATTCATATTGCCACAAGACTTAACATCCCGTTAATTATATGGGGACTGCACCAGGGTGTCGATCAAGTGGGCATGTTTTCACATGAAGATGAGGTTGAGATGACCAGAAAGTACCGTAAAGAGCATGACCTAATGGGCTTTGAAGCTGAAGATCTAGTTGATTTGGAAGACTTTCCTTCTGAGATAAAGAATGATATGAAAAAATATTTTTATCCCACTGATGATGCAATCAGTAAAGTTGCTTTAAGAGGTATTTACCTAAGTAACTATATTAGGTGGGATTCAAAAACTCAGCATGAAAAAATGATTAAGAAGTATGACTACAATACATTGGGACAAATTAGGACATTTAATACTTATGAAAATGTATCGAACCTCCTTTACGATGATATTCATGACTATATTAAGATGATAAAACATGGGTATTCAAAAGTTACAGATCATGTATGTCAAGAAATAAGGCTCAATAGAATGTCAAGAGAAGAGGGGGTTAGCTCAATAAATTATTACCAAAAAAATAAGATTAGACATAAAAAATTATTTTTAGAATGGCTTGGTATGGATGGCAGCGAATTCGATAATAATTTGGATAAATTTAGAAATTTTTCTGAAATCAATGGAGATTTTGAGATTAATGGTAGAACCAAGTATCAAAACGAGTTTATTGTTAACAGTAATGAAAAAGACAATCCTGAATTACATTCATTTTATAAAGGATTGTACTTATGAGGATAATCGACCATATTTCGATTGAGATTTATAATGATCTATTAGTAGAGTATGAAAAAAATATTAAACAAAATGGACATTATTTGAATGTATTTGGAATATTCATGCATGAAATAATGATTTATCTTTCAAATTTTGTTCAGATTAAAAACTCAAAATCTCAATATGATTACGAAATAGAATTTCCATTTTTAAATAGCAAATATATTGAATATCCATTTGAGGTTAATAACTCTAATTTGAATAAACTAAGACCACAAAGTTTTAAAAGATTATTGGTTAAAGCTTTATTTTTTTTCTTTAGGTTTGGTAAAAAATGTTCTTATAGTAATGATATTTCAGGTGAAGTTCTTAAGTTTTCAACTAGCCATTTGTTTAAAATACAGATGGAGTATATTAATGATGTTAAATGCTTTCTCCCTAATAAAGATGATCAATTTAGTAAGTTAAATAAATTTCTTTATAGGTTTTGTGAAAAAAATGAAGTTAAGAATAGCGAGATTTTTTGTAATAATTTCATATCGTATATTGATCAATTCATTCAAGATAAGCCTCCAGTAATAAATAGTGACCTTTTTCTAAGTTCTTGTAATTTAATTTTAAATAATAGGATTATTGCTTCCAATTTTTTGGAAAATAATAAGAGTGTTATTGCTTTTGCACATGGGGAACATGATATGCTTGCTTTAGATGATCCTGCCTCGGGTTATGGAGAAATGTCATATTGCACTTATTTTGTATCTTATGGAAGTAATAATTTAGTTTATGAGAAATATAATAAACCCCTAAAAGGACATAGTCCTATAATCAAAAGAAGAGATTCCGCTATAGTTAGATCTTTTTATAAGTCAAGCAAAATTAACACCCAAAAAGATAGCGATAATGGACTTTATATTGCTAATGGCTTTAATGCTAATTATAAATGGGGCCCATTTCAACATCATGATGATGAGTTTTACATGGAATGGCAAAATATTTTATACTCTATAAATAACAACCTCGCATATAAGAGTCATCCTTCTAGTAGAAGTAATGAAATCCCATTGAAAGCAAGTACCATATTGGATGGAAATTTAAATAAAATTAATTTGCAAAAATATGGATACATTGTTATTGATTTTTTTTCTACTGCAATGGCAGTATCTTCTGCATCAAATCTACCAATAATTTATTTTAATCTTGGACTTATGAACTTAAATGATAAGGCAAAGTCAGATTTAAAAAAAAGAGTATATTGGGTAGATATTAATCTTGAAGGTGACATTAAAGAGCAAGTTACTTCTGGATTTAAAGGTTTTTTTTCAAGTACTAGGAAATTTAACAAGCAATATAGTGTAAATTACTCCCTATCTAATTCAAAGCTTAAAAATATACTTAATAGTATAATCTTTAAGTCAGAATAACAAACAATATATAAAAAATAATATGAAGGCAATAGTTACAGGCGGTGCAGGTTTTATTGGTAGTCATATTTCTGAAATATTGTTAAAAAAAGGCCATGAAGTTGTAGTTATTGACAATTTGTCTTGTGGTAGCCTAAATAATATTAATCATCTTAAGGTTCATAAGAAATTTTTTTTTAAAAAAGTAGATATTCTCGATATAAATAAACTTTCAAAATGTTTTATTGGTGTTGATTGGGTCTTTCATCTTGCGGGATTGGCTGATATAGTGCCTTCAATTGAAAGTCCTGCAAATTACTATAATGTCAATGTAACTGGAACTCTTAATGTTTTAGAGTGCGCAAGAAATTCTAAAGTTAAGCGCTTTATTTATGCCGCATCTTCTTCTTGTTACGGGATTCCTGATCAATTTCCCACTTCTGAGCTGTCAGATATTAAGCCAGAGTACCCCTATGCACTCACAAAATATATGGGTGAAGAGCTAGTTTGTCACTGGGGTCAATTATATAAGCTGCCATCAATCTCCTTGCGATTGTTTAACGTGTATGGCCCAAGATCAAGAACGTCAGGTGCTTATGGAGCAGTTTTTGGTGTTTTTTTGGCTCAAAAATTTCATGGAAAACCCTACACAGTTGTTGGTGATGGTTCACAAACGAGAGATTTTACTTATGTGACAGATGTTGCAAATGCCTTTATTAGTGCTGCAGATTCTGATATCTCTGGTGAAATAATGAATGTTGGAAGTAATCAGCACTACAGTGTTAATCGGCTAGTTGAGCTTCTTAAGGGAGATGTGGTTAATATTCCTAAAAGGCCAGGAGAGCCCGATTCTACATTTGCAGATATTTCCAAAATTACTCGGCTCTTGGGATGGAAGCCAGAAGTCACTTTTGAGGAGGGCGTTAGAGAGATGATAAAACAATTAGATTCTTGGAGAGAAGCTCCTGTATGGAGTCCAGAATCAATATCAAATGCCACAAAAAGTTGGTTTAAACACCTTGGGTAGAAGGTTAATTTAGTTATGAGATGGAGCGAAAGAAAAAACGTATTTTTTTTGAAGATTCAATCTGGTAATTTCTATCAATTGTGGTTCTTAATTTACCGCCGGTTGAAAATTAATTTTTTAATGAAGCCAATTGGAGTTCTCATAGCAATATTAGTAATTCCGTTAGTATATGCTCTCAAGCCTTTTATTAAAATTAATTTCTACAGTATCCCAACTGGAAGACTTGGGCACCTCTTATTGCAGCCAGAAATCTATCTAAGACAAAAAAAAATATCAATTAATACCAAAAAATCTTTTGATATTTTCTTTACTTCTAGGTCAATGCAAGGAGGTGTTGTTGCAAATAAACAAGTACTTAAAATGCTTAAAAGAAACATTCTAGTCTTAGATAGTTATTTCAGTTCGTTTATGTTTTACTCTGCAGAGTGGCTTATTCTTTATACCGATTTAATTGCTGAGCTTCCTCATCTTGAGACAGTTGAAGCTGAATCAATTTATAAAAAAGTGGACTCATCTTATGAGTTTACTGAGGACGAGGTTAAATTTGGTAATTTAAAATTAGAGGCAATGGGAATTAATCCTGATAAAGATTGGTTTGCTGTAATTTTTGCACGTGACTCATCCTATTTGGATAAGACTTACCCTCATCATGATTGGGGATATCATGATTGGCGAAATGCAGATATTAATAGTTATATTGAGGCTACTAAGTTCATTATTAGCAAAGGTGGTTATGTTATTAGAATGGGGTCAGTCGTTAATAAAGATATGGATTTTTTAGATAGTCATTATATTGATTATGCAAAAAAACATTGGGATGATTTCATGGATGTTTTTCTAGTTTCAAGATGTAAATTTTTATTAGGTTCAAATTCAGGCCTTTCTGATATGGCAGTTGCATTTGATAAACCAAGAGCAATTGTAAACACAATTCCTTTAGGTCATATTCCATATGGTAGAAATGACATATATATACCTAAAAAATACTATGATAGCTCAAAATCTCGCTTTAAAACTTTGAAGTCAGCTCTAAAAAATAATGAAGATATAATATTTGATCAAGAATTATTTCTTAAAGGCAAATATCAGTGTATTGATAATACACCAAAAGAAATTTTAGAGCTTACAAGGGAAATGATAAATAAGCTAGATAATAGTTTTTTCTTATCTGAAATTCAAAAAAATCTCCTCAATGAATATATTGAGTTATTTAATAAAAATAATTCTGGCTATCAAATTCAGAATAAAATTGGAATGAATTTTCTTGAAAAAAATGAGGATTGGATTTTTAATAGAATTCAATAGGATTATTGATTTAATAAGTCAGAATATTTATCATAGGAATTAAATTATGTATTATGAAACTAA